>JGI24158J21664_10001131_pt1 | contig 28719 bp, 16 predicted proteins | sample Ectturendosymbi3_FD_21664 | JGI IMG/M metagenome (IMG submission 21664) | reverse complement strand
ACATACTTGAATAGAGATATGTGCAAGTTTGAATCATCGAAAAAAGACGAAAGCAGATGGCAGTCGACTGATTCCTCGAAAGCATACAGAAACACTAGTGTTTTTAAGTGTGCTTCAACTTATGACATGTGGCTTTTGGTTTCGTTCACGTTTGTTCAGATTTTGTTTGCAATGCGTTTGTGCATTTTCTTCATTTCTTTTGTTTCTTACATTATTTGCCTACAAAAAATTTATATGTCAGTGAGACCCCGTAAATGGAACCTCACAAGCAACCTTGCAAAACATCAGGTTCATGCAATAACGAAATGACGATGCATTTCACAGGACAAACGTTTGATTGCCAGCAGCTTTAGTACTGATGCTGTAAGATGAGCCATTGGCAAAAATATTGTTAAAAAGTGATAATGCTAAAAGCGATTAACGCCATATGCAACTTCCGCTATCATCACATTTGCGTAGGCTTCGCTTATCACGTCCGACGTCATGTGACTGGCCAATCAGCTGAGTGACCTCTGCTATGCTTCAATGATCATGCTTACTGGGTCCTGACCGTCAAAACAACCAAACAACTCGCTTGCGATGTCTCGTCAAACCGGATTGATCTGGTTTCACGTACGCTCCCGCAGGGCGTAAATAAGACTGCTCATGCTGCTCTTCTGTACAGAGGTCACGGAAAACGGTAGTGGGAGGTTGTGCAACTGCAGATGACCTTGTTGTTTGTCACCACGCAACTGCAACACAGCTGGTTCAAAATTGTGGTGTATTTTCACTGCTTTGTCTTTGCTACCTACTGCTAAATTTCTTCAGTAACTGGTAAACCTCTGCCACCTGGATCTACCGGTAAGTGAGGTAACACAAAAATCTTCACGTTTCTGCCCTTTTGCAGAAAGCGTCGAAAATCTAACGCAGTTGTTAACTGTGAGGTTTTGGTATAAAGAGCTACCTGGCTCAGATGTTTAGATGACAATTTATTGGAATAAAGAGTTTGTTTCAAAAATTTGTAGCTAAATTTAATAACTGCGAATTAATTTTGGCATTGCTCAAACAGCAGATTTCTTACCAAATTAACCGAATCAGCTGTATTAGTGATGTCCGATATCTCTGAAACTTATAGGAGTTACAGACATTAGACTTTGAGTGTAAGTTTTCTGAAAAATAAAATTAAAAAAACAACGTTGTCGTTCAGTTCCATAACATTGTAGAGGAATGTGAAGGCATAAAAGGCAACTACATTTGGTAGGTAGAACTTACCTTGACTGAGGCACTATGCCTCAAGCCAGGGGCATTGCTAGTAGGGTGCCCGAAACGCCCAGCAACACCGTTTGCGGTTGGTGCCCCTCATCTGGAAATAGGTGATGACTAATTCTGGTTTTCATGTGGCTGATTCCCTGTTTCTTTTCTTTGCTCACTCAGCAAGCAAAACTCGGGAACGCGTCTGCATTAAGTGCGTCATTGTGTCAATTGTATTTTCGCTGAATTCAGGCGCGCTTTGCGCACGAATCGTCTGCTTTCGCAAGGCTTCAGTCAAACGTTAATGCACGACAGTAAATTGTGGCATTCTGTTTGAATGCTCCTGCCCCCTTGTTTTTCAAAGGCCAATTAAAAATGTCTGGTTCTTCAGTGAGGGAAAAATAATTTATTAAGTAGTCTCATTACAACTAAGAGTGCGATCGATAGAAAATGATTTCTTGCTGTGAAAGTCCATCAACATTGTGGTTTCGAGCAACAGTGCGCAAATGTTTGTTCCAATGGCAAATGTTTTTTCATCCAAATGTTTATGTCAAATATTTTAGTGTGTCACGTGGCAAACGCTTTTTGACAAAATGGACAAATGTTTGCATCGAAATTTTCAATAAATCGTCTTTGAATATTGGGTGGAAAGTCAAAAGTAGGAGGTTATTCTTCAAGTGTGTACGCCTCAACTACTAAAGTATCCGTAGGACTGAATGAACAGGGTTATCGCATACCTTCATATCAAGCCTACTGAAGAGAAGCTTTGCACGACAACGTATTTTAGATATGCTTACTATTCTAGAAGTGCCTACTCAGCAAAATGGTATTCTTTCGAACATCATCTGTTTATCCTATTTTTTGCTTTACTTCTCAGAAAGTAGGCGTGACATAACTGTTTGCATTCTTTTGATAAAATAAACGCAAAGGCTTGTATTGCTGTTGTTTCTCGGTTGTTCAAAACAGGAATTCTCCTTGAACGAAATGGCGGTAAGTATTCTTTAACAGCGTTGTTGCCTTGAACCAAGATAAAATTTACTTGCTAAGGCGTATCGAATTGACTTGTACGGTGTTAACTGCAATTTTTAACAAAGCCAATACTCATGCTTATACGTTCTTTTATGCATTTAACGAACAAACTGGCTGTCACTCGTGGAGATGAGGTGCGCTCTCATGAATCCCAGTAAAGTAAGCGACTTACAGGAAAAAGCTGATAGCTGCAATTGTGATTGGCCATAATCGCTATGTCTGTTTGTCGCCAATACGGTGATTGTTGCTTTGCTTCTGTCATTAAAGTGCATCGGATTTTTCGTGTGAGTAAATGTGTATGTGCGGTGCTAGGTTATAACTTTAATATCAATTCACAGATCTTTTTTAATGTCTTGTTGTCAGACAGCAGATGTTGCTTCAGCAATTCCGACGGAAAATTTATTCGCCTATGAAAATGACTGCGCAAGGCCTGGTTTCAGAAATTTTTCGCCAGTAAGTGAAGAAGTGCGCCGATTACAAAAAACTTGTTTGGTGTAGAAATTGAAATCTGAGCATTTTTTCAATTGCTTCGTTCGTGATTTTCGAGGTGAGTCACTGCTGAAAATCTTAACTTTCTCCGTGTTTGTTTTGTGCCGCGATTTGCAATAAATAATGAGATTCAGACAATTTATGTGTGGTTACTTTCTTTGAAGTTTGCACAGCTTTTCTTGCATACTGTTCAATATGTTTGCATTATTATTTACCACTTTGATTTTAACCCAGGCGCACAACCGGGGGGTGGGGCATTTGGGGCATTTGTACCCCGAAAATTTCGAAGTATTGCATAGCAATTTTAACATTTGCAAAAACTTTCAAAGAATAAAGATGAGATTTTATATTCTAATCTTGAAAATGTTCAATTCAATTCTGAAAATTTTCAGAAATGCAGTGTGTCTACGCTTTGATTTTGTTTCTTGACTATCTTCTGAGGAAGAGAGTTTGCATAGATTCTCGAAACGTCAACAATAAATACTGTATTGTTATCACACCACTGGAGCAAAGTTTGTAGCCAGGAGATTATGCCTGCTGACAGAAGCAGCATACTATTTTCACATTGTGTTAGCTTTACGTTTGCCTGGGGTTGCTGCAGGCTTCTATTTAAGAATTTTTGCATTTTGTGTTCGGTACTTTCGTTGCTGGGGTTTCATAACCACTCGCTAACATTGCAAGGAAAAGTCAAATTTCACAAGTGCCTCAAACTTTTAGGCTTTGTTTAGGTGGTCGTGGCAAAAGTGGCGAAGCCCACCCTCATCTGGTGGCGAGCCTGTCCCAACCATTCGTAATAAAGTTCTAGTTGCATTCCTGCCTGCATTCCTTTCAAGAGTGTTTCAGTTGGCAAACGAAGTCTCGTATCTACGATTGAAAAAATAGCATCAGTGGTTAAATCTATCCTAACATTCAACCAGTCTCTTGTATCTGACAACTTCACCACTCGCAATATCGTCTGCAGAAATTATCTCACAGCAAATAGATTCAACTGAAGTTTCAAAAATCTAGATAATTGATTTGATGGATTTGTTAAAACAAGACGAAAAGTTAGGTACGTTTACTAGTAGCTTATACATCTGTCACACTAAAGCCATGACTGCACTAGTTCAGTACGGAATCAGGTGATTATTTATTTTTCATTTGGGTTCTGCTACGATTTTAAAACCTAGAATGATCGGTAGCCAAGGCTTATCTCCTTACTTTTTGTTATGTGCAGAAAGGCAAGCTGTTCGACCGAGTGTATCGGACCTATCTTGACATGCACACGAATCAATGTGTTGAGTTTGTTCAAGAAAAGGTACTTTTTTTGTGCAAAGCATGCGATTGCTTTGTCATATTTCAGAAATCAAAAAACTCGCAAAATGTTTACCAAGAAAGCAATTTCTACTACAGAAATGCTTTTGATACACGCCTCATCCTTTGCAAAGACGCATTGAAGAAATTTGTGAATGTGTTCGGCCGTTCGTGTTGCTTCAACCTGCTCTTGTGATAGCAGGCCGTTGCCGCTGAAAAATAAAAATGCTGCTAGCACGACAGGTTGTCAGCAGTTGGAAATTTTCGCAATTTTTAACAGAATGTTACCCATTTACGATGAAAACAGTTTTCTCTTCAATAGTAAGAAGCTGTAGTCACTATACATTACTTTCAAATTGCTTGCAAGCAGCTTTTACTGCAGGTTGAGTTCTTGAATTTTTTGAAAGAAAATATTATTTTTTGTAATTCAACTCGTTAGAACCTTCGTAGAAAGTTAAGCTCTTTCGGTGTTGTACCTTTGGCGATTATCAGTAGAATGTTTAAGGCATGGTGTTTTGATGTACCACATGTGATTGCTCATGAATCACGGGTAATGATACAATCACACGTGCAAGTGGCAGAGATGGGATTTTTTACAACGAGTTAACGGAGTAACTGCACTTGACAAATTTGCAATTTTGAAATTCGTAAAGTCCTGAATGTTGATCCACTTCTCCCCCGAATAGAGAGATACCAGAAATTATGGTTCGGCCATGTGCCAGAATGTCCCAAGACAGACCAGCAGTGTTCCCTCTAAGAAAATTTTACTCTGAGCAAATGTTTGTTTTAATGCGCGTGCAATTGCTCAACCATGCAGACACGCAACCAGTGGAACGTTTAAAGTGTAAAAGGGCTATGCGATATCTATACGAGATTAAATCTGGAATGTTGGAAGTGCGCGAGGATGAATTTTTAATAGAATGAATGACCAAGTAGAGGTGGATTCTTTTTTGCAATAGCGCATCCTTTAGGTTATGGTGAGACCACATAGCTTGAACACTTCCAGCGTGACAGCCATTTTGAGGCTGCGGAAACCAGCAATTATATATTCAAAGTCTTAAGTTTCAAAATTTTTATCTCAAAATGGGCGACAAATTAAGCTTCTTGAAATGTATCCGTTTCAAGTGGTTTTTCCTGAAATTCGTGCATTTCTTGAAGTTAACGTTAGCCAGACATGTATCAACACAAACGAATTTGCTCCTCACTATAACACATCAGTATAAGCATTTTCGCTGATGAATAACAAACACCAATTATTTTTTGTATGTTTGATTAGCACAAAGAATGGCTGCAGTTCAACCACGGGGAGTACACGATCATGGAAATCGTGGGAATGCTTGAGAACCTTGTCGACGCCGCGGATCCTGATGTAACTATTTTTACTTAGAAAATTTTGAGAACATGTTTGAGCTACTGGCTTGCATTTTACTATTTTTGTTCAAAGCGATTCTTTGGCCAGCGGGGAAGCAGTAGCGTAGCCAGCCCAAAATGTTTTGGGGAAAATATTGTGAATTGAAGCGAGCAACAGTATCTGGTTTGGGACACCGCGTCTCGAAGCATAAAACGTTAAGATATGCTAGAAATGTTTAGGGGGAATGGCCCCTTTGGTCCCCCTTGCTACGCCTGTGCGAGGAAACAGCTACACCAGCAGTAAACTGATAAAACAAACACTGTACAAGACTGGTTGTAAATCATGTGACTTCAAAGAAAAATTAACTTCAAAAAATATTTTCACCTTGACAAATAAGATTACTTAAAATATCAACTGCACCACAAGCTAAACGTCTGTTTTTCAGGTCGATTTTCCTAATTCTTATCACGCCTACCAAACGGCGGAAGGACTGCGCAAGCAATATCCTGACCTAGGTAATTATTCCAAAACACTGTACTTCTTTCATTGCACTTTAACCCAAGCAGTTGCGTTTTCTGGTTTATTTGACATAAATTCAGTTCTATTTCAGCCTGATCCTGGTTATACTGCTTTCAGACTGGTTCCACCTGTGCGGCTTCGTTCACGATCTGGGTAAGGTCATGGCAGTCTGGGGCAATGAACAGTACGCGACTGTCGGAGACACGTTCGTGGTCGGTGCGGAGTTCGCTCCGTCGATTGTATACAGGCGAAGCACTTTCAGCCAAAATCCTGACTCGAACGATCCGAGATACAAGTCAGCTTCTAAATATTGTTTTTTGTTGATCCTCGTTTTCGTTCCGCGCTGTTGATTTGGGTGATGCGCGGTTTCCTCGTGTTGTTTTGAATTTATTACGCACGAACTGTGTTGGCCTGATTTTGAGAAAATACAGAAACGCTTCTGTTTTGCAAAAATACACGGGTTTTGTTTTCAAATGCGTTCATAACAGGTTTTGTGACGCCGTAGATGAAAGCTGGCCTTTGAAAGAAAACAGTTTTGCGTTGGCTTACAAACTTTGCATGTTGCGATGGGGCGCTTTGTTTCGAAAAGAAACACGGTCAATGCGGTTTTGAACATGTAAGCGGTCATGAATCCGCGCATGAGAGCGACCTGATTACTTTTGCGAGGTCTGGATAAATGCACGAAATCGAATGTTTGCATTTTCGCAGGATTTTTGCCAACGGAGTGCCCCGGGCAAAGCTCTCAATTAGTTGCGCTCACGCAATGTGACGGGCAGGCACGCAACCATGGCGCGGGGTGCAACCGGGCAGTTTCCACCCAAAAAAATTTTGAAAAACACTTTGAACGAGCCACAAACTCTTTTAGTTGTTGTTAGGTAAAACAACAAATGTCAATCACTTTGCCCCGCCTCCGAAAATATCAGCTCGTTGCGGACTTGGTATCGAGCTAGCGGTATTTCGTCTTCAACTCGACAGACTCTAATGATTGTCGATAACAACCACGTGGAGTAAAAAGATATGGTTCGATTAAGGGCCTCTTGAAATATTGTGCTTTGAGCAAGCTTTTCAAAGTGTATGCGACAGCTTGTGCTTTTTCGCAGTTCCCTCTATGGAATGTACAAGCCAAATTGTGGACTGGAGAACGTTCTGATTTCCTGGGGACACGATGGTGTGTTTTAAACGTGGCGTGTGTTGTAAACAAAACATTTTTGATAGCGAAAAAAGTTGTGTATAAGCCTGAATGCTTCTCTTTCGTGACGGCACAACATACCACTAGCATTTGCTAGGCGTTTCTCGTCCTCTTTGATTTTAAATTTACCACAATAGTTGTTATGGGAGGGCTAAAATATGAACAATAAATATAATCTCATAACAGCGATTTTTGGTGGAAAAAATGAAGAAACTCCTCGGTTCTGAAGAAATGGAAATTTTTTCCATATGCTGCAAGCAAGACGTTGCTAGGGCGCGAGCGCGCTTTAAAACCTAACAAACGTGTAATTCCTAACACTTGCTTGTTCAGACCCACATAATTGCTTTAATGCTTTTCAGATGTCTGTCGAATCGTGGCTTAAGTCGGACTCGAACGGCTTCTGATTAGCATTCAGAATGACCCTTTTAATAAATAACTGATCGAGTCAAATGTCAAAAAGTTTAAAAATATTAGAATTGGATATATTCACTATATTTATAGTCTTTCTAGTGAGGCTTAAATTCTGAATAAAACGAATTATTTCTTTGACCGGCAATGATGATTCGATACCATGTGTTACCGAACTTGGACTCAACGTGAACTTGATTGTTTTTAGAATGCTCGGACTCGAAAACTGTGATTAGGAATCTGCTCGGCTTGCAAATCGTTACCTGTGTGTGTTTACGGTATCTTTTCTGCATTTACTAATGCTGAACCCGCTCTGCCAGTGAGAGATTGCATTGTTTCAGCGAAAACCAAGAGCATGTTTACGCATCTCTGAGTTTAATTTATGCCTGGCGCAGTCAGGCCTGCAACATATGTAATCTGCAAGCGATTTTTAATCAAAGTTCCTTTTGCCGTTCTTGTTACATCTTTCGTAACAGGCGTGTTCTTCGACAAAGCACAAACTGAAGCACACAGGCCTTGTTTATTTAAATGTATTGACAATACTGAAAAACATAGGAGCTTGTTATAATTCCCTTCAGTCTACAAAAGTATGCTACGCATTGCAAGAACAGGCTTTGAATCTTTTGTTCATGTGCAAGCCTGTATCGATGATAGCCAGTACTGTCAAGCAATCTACTGAAAGCTACTGTTTATATTCTCAGAATATATGTACCAAGTTCTAAAGCATAATAAGTGCAAACTTCCAGAGGAGGCCTTGTACTGCATTCGTTTCCACTCGTTTTATCCGTGGCATACTGGCAACGATTACGATCACTTATGCAATGACAAAGATCGAAAAATGAAAGACTGGATTAAGAAATTCAAGTAAGCATTGCCGCAGAGTGAACTGATTTGATATTTCATAACAGCAAGAGCAACTTTTAAATGTGTAGAACCTGCACGTTGCAGAAGTATGTTCTAAGGACGTCTTCCAAAGGTCAACGTTTGACGACTATCAGTGTAACCTATATGCGCTCTTTTCTACTTCAAAGTTTAGTTTTACGCTTGTCAACATTCTTTCATACTCTGCTTGGGGTGTCAAAAAAGGGGACCCGCTGTAAAATTTAGTCAAAGATCGTTGATTACTGTAAGAAGACAACTTTAAACTTTAACGAGTTTAATCAATTTTAAGAAAAGTAATGAAATGGTTAAACCGTCACAGGAACATAGGCGTTATGTGGAGAGCATTTTACGTCTAAAATATTTGCTCATTGAGCTTTTAAGCCACAGGTCTTTTTTACGTACCTCCGTGCCCCTGAGCTCGATGCGTAAGCTTCGAATTTTTCTTTAAGCTATTGCCTATTGCTCAAACAATGTCACCTCCAGTTGTAAGACACTGCAAATGTCTATGACAAATCAGTTTACTATAAACTTGTGAAAAGCTTAGAATTTGCGTGTTTGTTATTTTCAGTGACCACGATCTTTACTCGAAATCGCCTGACATGCCCGATTTAGAAGAACTGAGGCCGTACTACCAGTCGCTCATCGACAAGTACATGCCAGGCAAGCTCAAGTGGTGAAAACAAGTCGGTGATGTGCATCAAGCCCCAATGTACACTCGTGCATGACGTCGTGCGCTTGCGATCATGGACACAACAGGCTAGCTATGTTAATTTGCGTATTTCTCTTCAAACGAAAGCAGAACAAAATGCTGTGCTGGCTATTCTTTCGAAGCTATGGTTTGTAATTCCACGGTTGCACGACTGCCGTCAAGCTATACATATATCCACAACTTTTCAACTGACGCTGTTGACCAAAAACTTTGACATTGTATCATTGTCAAACCTGTTGAGATTTTGATTTCCACTGTCTAATTTTCTTTGTTGTGAGTTGTGACAAAGCTTTTAACCGTAATTACTGGCTCTATAGGATTTTATTACAAATCATGGTGCTGTAAAATATCGTTTTTGATGCTACCTTCTTGAGACATTGTCATTACCAGTTAGGATTTACAGTGCATATATAACTCTATGGGTGATTTCCACTTTTCGCACTCGAAAGAGACTCAGAGTATTTTTGTGCTGCTTTTTCTGCTGCGTGTTTACTGCTAATTCATCGGCTCAAGCACGCCTCGTCATCCTCAACAGTAACGTTACTGAAAACTCTTACGTATTGACTGCAATTTCACGAGCGCCAAAGTGTAATGACATCGTTTGTTCTGCGCTATTCACTTGCTTTTGAATTCTTTTCACCCGCGACCTATTGATCTGTATCAGATCTGTTAAGCTTTTTCTTTTCGAAAAGCAGTCCGCTCAATACAGTTATCATCTGTGGAGGGCTCAAAAAGGAACGTGTTGCAGCTTTTAACTTCAGGTTTAGTTTCATTATCTTCCTTACCCCATTCCCTTTGCAATGCCACGAGCAGTAGCGTAGCCAGCCTAACATTTTTGGGGCCAAAAAATTGGGGGGGGGGCAAATTTCTTGATTTTAGGCTAGCAACAGTATTTTGCATGGGATACCGCCTCTCAAAGCACAAAATGACTAGATATTCTAAAAATTTGAGGGGCATGGCTCCGTCGGCCCCCTGGCTACGCCTATGGTCACGAATGGTCAGCAGCGCCCATCTCCGCTTACCTGTACCGGGGCAAGGCGGCTACTTTTGTAGTAAATTGATGGCGAAGCAATGGGCAGCATCGCGCGTGAACTGTTTCCTTGCACCCTTCCACTAACGCCGAAAGGAGGACGGGTAGGCCGCAAGAACCGTTTGTCAAGTCTTTGCTATGACACCGACGGGAATTGAACCCAGACTACTATCTTTGATGGCCCGTGCTCAACCCATTGTACTAATTTTTGGTAGAAAAAGTCTGTTTGCATTTATATGAAAGAATCGTCAAAAATCTTTCTGCTTCGGAGACGCCAGGACGTTATTAAAGATTGCTTTAAATCAGGCTTTACCGGCTGTAAAACATGAAAAAACAGGTTAAAAACCGGCCAACGTTTCGATACAGTTGATACAACTATCTTCGTCAGGGCGAAAGCGAAATGCCAATCGTCAAAAATGTTTGTGCCACGACACAATGAAAACTTATGAAAGCCACAGAATAAATCCTTACACTTAAATGATATCTGTCTTGTGCGATAAAATTGCAACATGCTTTCGAACATAAAACGTACGCGTTTATGTTGTCAAAGGTGAAAGTAATCTGTAATTAGGCTTAACATCCGTCCCGGTTAAGGAGCTCGTTTCCTGTTTGTTGCTCGGTTGCCCTGGAAAACCAGATCTGCTGCAGGCAACCAGAAAAAGTGCAGGTTGTGAAAAGGGAATGAGAGAAAAAACATCTGTTTCTGGCTTGGAACAAAACGTTGACCTTTTCTGTTGTTCCTCACTTTATTTGTAGCAAAATTTTAACAGGAAGTAAGAAGAATTTACATCATTTGTCCTATTCGAAACACAGCCAAACTACCAACACCGCCGTTTGAAAGCCCTACCACTTAGTTTGCACCTTTCCTAGTTTGACAAAAGAACCTTTCGGTTACACTGCCTATATAATGTTTTGTCCGGTGACAACACAGCATGAACAAGATGAATTTGATCAAACCAATAGTGGAACCAGTTAGTCGTTCAACAAAAGATTGCTAAACGTTTTTTAAAACATTTTTTTGCTCTTTCAAAGCCTGCTTTAGACTTACTTGATTTACAGGAAAAATATCCTAGAAATTACGTCTTTTTCAAAAAGAATTGGATCACCTAACAGACAGCAATTATCATTCCTAACATGCTAAAACAAACTATTATATGATTTTTTTATCAATACTTCGTTTTTCTCTGCATTCTTTTGCAGTTTTGTTAAAACAGTGTTTTTCAACGACTTTATTTTATTCAGATTTCAGAACGTTACTTTGTGTGTGTGAAAACCACACAACATCAGCAATCAGGCCTGCACAACATACAGCCCGCGGATTTTCTTGGGGCCCGCGAGAACTTTGTCAATTACAGAAAATGTTGCAAAAGCCCGACTTCGTGTAATTCATTTTCTCTCCAGAATTTCTTTCAAACTACAACGAAAGCGCTACAACGAGCGGCCCAGCCGCAATTTATGTTGATCAATTTGACCTTTCGACCTTTCTGAATTGTGCAGGTCTACTAGGTCCTAATAACTAGGATAACAAAGAACGCCGCCGCCCACAAAAACAACCAATGTGGTGCGAGTGACCGTAAGGGGCGTGCAGTGACCTCAATCAGCCTGGCGCGTACGTGCTCTGACAGTTCGGCAACAAAGCTCTGATACTGTTGTACTCGTCAATGGAAAAACATAGACTTCAACATAACGTGGCTACAATTTTGTTGTTTGCCAACGGGGACCAGTTTAAGTTATGAAACTGACAATTTGAGCGTACGCCGAATGAGAACGCAATAAATGGAGGAGCGAAAAAAGAAAAAGTAGACTAGTAATGTTTTCTTTTCACAGCAGAAACGGAAATTTACAACAGTATTTTTGATTTCGATAGAGGACTGCAGTGAGTACGGCCCGCCAGTCTTGTATATTATGTAAGTACTGTAACTGGCATGAAAGAGCGCTGCTGACAAAGTGACATTTTTAAACGGAAACATGACACACCATTCACTTTGTGTGGCAGTCTGGTACTGCTTTGTCGATCGATGAGCAATGGATTCTGAACAGTTTTACAATTGAAGCACTTTTGACCTCAATACTTTAAAACCGCGTTTCTTTACTTTGAGGAGTCGTAGAATGGTGTTTTTGCACCGCTTAAAGCTTAAAAAAGTAACGTTTCAATCACACTTCAAACGTAATTGTGTTCTTGAAACTTCGTCAAAAATTGCGGCGCGTCTGTTCACATATAACAAAAGGAAAATTTGTTTTTGTGTACAAACTTTTCAGCAGCAGAATACTGTGATGAGAAAAGTGATCAAAATTCGTTAAAAAGGTCATTGCCACATATGCGCACACTGATTTTAAAGACCTGCAGCAATAGTTGATTCGAAGCAATTCCGGGGACACGCGCTTTTTGCAACAACATTGTCAAAATGGCAATTTTATTTTCGCCTTCACTTTCCGTCGACGCGACCGATTTCTCGTTCTTTCTTAAAAAGAGAACTGACGGTCAAGGTTTGCAGTGAGCTCTCACAGAGTCTGCCTACAGTGGTTTGCTGTCATGACTTTGCGGCAGTTCCGACGTTTTCGGGTTTGGTGAGACCTGCTTTGCGGTCGCAGCAGGTGTTTGAAATTACAGTTCGCGTGCTTTCTCCAAGTCTTACCCGTAAGCTCTTTCTTGCAGTTTTCGGGACTTGGGATGCGTAACGTACGTGAAATGGATTTCCTGTTAAGACACTTTGTGAATTGACTCGACTGTGTCGCCCCTTCTCGAGGCTTTCTGCTGAAAAATTGAAAAAAGGGAACACTTTTCTCCCTTCACGCTGACTGGCGTACTGCGGTCAATCCGGTTGAAACCGGTTGGTCGGACGAAGTGTACATCGGACGAAGTGTGTACATCGGACGAAGTGTGTACATCGGACGAAGTGTACAACGAAGTGTACATTGGCGTAGCCTCTTACACCTTAAGCAGACAATCTTACATAGTTGCGGTGTGAATGACGTCATTGAGCTGCGATCTTTTTCTGGTTTTCATCAAAAAGCGTGTCACGCGTGTCGTGTCGACTGTTTGCAATTAACACTTTGCTTCTCTGAAACGCAAGTCGATGCGATTCTCACAACACGTTTTTTCACCAATATTCAGTGACGGATCCGGATTGCTGCAATTTCGCCCCTTAACGATCACGGCACCCACTGAAATAGCGCCCTTTGTACAAAAGCTCCCCCTCTCAAAAATAGCAACGACCTATTTTCACTCTTCGCTTGCTTTCGCTGCATTTTTGCGCCTTTGCGGCTGCTCCCCTTCGAACATCAGGCCTAGAACATGGCCGATACTGTAGGTCAGTGTTTTTAAACCAGGGTTCCGCGAGTGGCTGCCGGGGGTTCCGCCGAAACGGACCGAAATTGCCTGGGACAAAATTCGCAACCACGGTTCTATGCGGTTTGTATCAAAACAGGCACTTGGATCATTGCATAGGGTTCCATGAGCAAGGCAAACATTTGCGGAAGGTTCTGCTGCAGCACAAAAATTGAAAAACACTGCTGTAGGTGCACTACAAACGACCAGATGAGGAATTGCTTTTGCTGTAGAGGTGAACAAATCCTTGATAAAAAACCACCTCGCTACGCCAGGCAGACAATCAGTTCGATAAAAACATTAACAGCCTAAAAACATCCGCAGTGCAATTTAACTTGCTTTTAGCCGAAGTTTGTGATGATTACTAGCATTGAAATTCTGCAAAACGACATGGTCATAAGTGTGCCTATCAAAGCGACGTACTATCTCGTTGAGAGGTGATGCACGCGAGCCTAACAGCATGTTGACAACACCCTGTTACAGCTAATCATGCGAGTGGTGACGAAGATTTCCGTTTTGCAAAGCTGCTCTTTTTGCGTTTGTAGTCACTGCCCATTTACGTTGAATATATGAGCAACAAAGTAGCAGGCGTTGGCGCTGATACACCGTACACAAGACTCAGAGATGGAAAGACACGATTGGTTTTGGTGGAGGTGTGTCCACCGAGAAGTAAGATGTTGGTGTGATGCATTCGTTGTTTCAGGCGAACGCGAAAGGTATATTTGGTTGGATTGTTTTGCTGTGCACTTAACGACCAGCTACACAGTCCGGCTTGTCTGGAGATTATTCAAACAGCTACACAGTCCGGCTTGTCTGGAGATTATTCAAACAGCCAATGCTGATACTGCACCAATATTTGCTTTGATCAATATTAATGTAATATTTCTTTCGCGTCAGAATCATGGTCTACAGCACAAGGGTACTCGAATAACACAATAACACAAAAATGGTTAGCCATAACATATCACAGAGTAGGTGTTAGGTGATAAACACGGACAACACTGGGAGATGTCAAATGCTGAAACAGCGAACCAGCTATGACTGCATTCACTCATAATCAAATAGGAATCCGGCAGTTGTAACCAGGTTATAACTCATTGCCGTAGCCGTCACCAGTACCTCGATTTACTTGTTTACTTGTAACGACCATATCTAGTTAAGGCAGCCACCCATTCGGGGATGGTCAGTAAGATTTTACTGTAACTTTGTAGCATGAAGAACTAAGATATGAAAGTTGTTTGCTTGCGTGCAGGTCATCAAGTGTTTCGCCAATGTTTTTTATTGATTTCCACGCACTTTTTTGAAAGTAATAGACTTTGCAAATGTCTAGCCGATGCTTAGTTTCAAAATTGCTATTAAAAACACAAACCTAAACAAAAGCAAAACTACCTTGCATCTGCCAGCAGCTTGGTGCTAGTTGAAAAACATACTCCAAACACTGAAAATTTCAACTGGTTGCGACCCTGGTGATTTTGCACTTGTCGTATCATATTTACAATGTGAAATGGACCTCAACGCAGAACCAAATCCCATACAAAATGAAAATTTTAGCTTGCTCACAGCGATAAAGTTTTGTATAGCATGTATAAAAATCGCGACCTTTCGATAGAAAATTTAGCAAAATATTACTGGTTGCAAACAACCTAGAAAAAATGGAAGCTGAACTTGGTTTTAAAGAAATTACATGGTGAACACAAAACAAAGGAAATGATGTAATCAGGCCCGTAACCAGCTTGGGACACTAGGCAGGGCGAAGAGTTTTCTGAGAGGGGTCCAAAATTTTTAAACTATGTCCAATGGTTTTAAACTATCTCCAACATATTTTTCCAGGGGTCGAACTTTTTTCAGGGGGCCAAAGCCCCCTTGCGACCCTAGTTACGGGCCTGGATATAATAAAAGCATGAAATAACACACTGAAACTACAAAACCCAGTGAAGTTTTCACCCTTGTTTGTAAAACTCCCTGGAATGTTTTACATCAAACCTGTGAAACATGATTTAGTTTCACTTATTTTGTTCAGTTTTAGGAATAGTTCTTGGATCTTTTTCATTAAGCAAATACCATGCTTTGTTCTTTACTGCGAAGGATTTTTAACTGTAACGAGCAACAACATATTGAGCATGTGGCATTTCAGCGACACCTAACGCTGCCGCTTTAATAAGACAGAACGCCATAATGGTTGTGATTCACCTTCCAACGAGCACAACGTTTGCATTTCACGTCAACAACAACGAAAACGTACTTTCTTCGCTTCTGTTCCAAATGGCAAACTTTGGCATGGTTAGCGTGTTATTTTGATTAACCAGCCGTCATAACGCAGTGCTAACATTTGCTAATTTCAGTGTTAAACTTTTCCTTACGTTTAGAAGCACTTACAACGCACAACAAAGCAAATTGGACTCTCTGTATTGTCAATCAAGAATGAATATATTTTTTATTTTACTTACGTGTTTGGCTCAGACACATGGTCCATAGCATAGGGGCTAGTGAGAAACCACAAGAAAACAGACATCCTGAAACGTAGCACAGCACAGGGCAGATGATGGATGGTGCACGGAGGCAATACCGAAGAGGAAGCAACACTGAAACAAAGCACCATCGATCATCGTCATACAGAAGCGTAATGTAGTGGAAGAAAAATGGAGATCTGTGAAAAGCATCGGACAAGTGGAGAGAGATGACAAAAAAGTTAGATCAAGATCAGGGATATCCCTGGAAATCTACATGACCCTGATGAAGATGTATGTCGTTGACAATGACATGCAAATTATTTCTAATCAAGACATTAAACGCCCTGGCGAAATAGAACTTTGTACGGGCGAACAGTTACATTCCTGGAGATGTAATGCAAATTCGATAGGCGTTGCTGCAGGCAACACATAGGTGCTTAAATATCAGACTGTGTGTATTGTTTTACAATTGACAGGCGTACACTGACATGCAATAGGCACGAAACAGATTTTTTAAACTGCACTAAAGCGCTGCGCCAGTGCCTCTGAGCTTGCTTGCTGCACACTATTGTGATTTCACTTGACTCTGAATACCGTTGTCATGTCATCCGTCAGTGAGGCATGAAGTAATGCACCAACTTACTTGACTTGGTTGGTAAACTTCACACACCATTCAAGGAAACAATTGGTGTTACAGGTTGCTTATACTTCTGAGGCGGACAAACTGCATAGACTTTGTCACGATTAAGAAGCTAGCTCATGTTCAGCAATATCATCATAACAAAGTTTCAGAAGCCGTTGAAGACCACCGATGGTCGTACCAGACACACATATATCATCAACAAACATTAGTTATTTCACAACCATATTTCCCACAATGAAGAACCATATTTCTCACAATGAAGAACTGTCCATGTTTCCCACAATGAAGAACTGTCCCTAGAGAGTTTTCAATAGGGGGGGGTTTGCGTTTCTGTGGGGGGTTTGCGTTTCTGAGGGGGAGCTCGACATTCTAAAAATTGACAAAAACTCCTCTGATTCATATCGTTTCATGTTTTCATTTGGTTGGGCTAAGCCCAACCCCCCACCCCCCGTGGCGACGGGACTGATGCCACAATGTATCCCGCTCTGGATGAGCCCAGCTGCTGGGCTGAGATGTCATTAAGGTAAACAACGAATAGACATAAACACATAACTCCCCCGAAACACTGACCTTTTCTTGAATATTTGGCCAATACCAAGATAGCTTGTACTGGCCAGAAAAGAAGAAACATTCTGAAGCGCATTTTTGAATTGACAGAAACGTGCTTTGAAACACTAAGAAATTTTTATGAAACATTTTGTCGAACATTCTTTTTTTCACGATTTTTAAGCATTTTGAGAAAACAACTCCTTTCTTTGCCTGCCGCAATAGTACGACTATACAATTGCACAGTCATGCTCAGAACAATGGAATAAGTTAATGGCGAATGCAATTAAAACCAGTCGTTTTTCGAAATGCATCAATGCCACAAAACCGCTCCTCGTAAACCCTGGAAGAAAACATTTTTGTAAACTAAGCACTGATTTATCTGCGCAAACCTCTTCACGCTTTGTAAAATTTCAGTCTTATTCATTCACTATACTACACAGTATATGTTGTTTCCTAGCATAACGATCTGAATTCATTGGTGCAACAATAATTAATCAAAGTGTGATGGGAAAAGGAGTTTTGTTAGTTAACATGAATAGCCGGTAGTTAATTTAGTGTACAATTTTAATGCTCACAAAAAACTGACTTTTCGCAGCATTCTACACACAAATAAAGGCGCAAACTGATGTAGTTTTCACTTTTTGTGAAGTGCTTAACAGCGCAACTTGTTGAATTATCTTCTTGGTTTAAGAGGTGCAGCATTATTTTGGCAAACCCGAAAAGCAACGAATGTGATGCTGACACGCATGTAATTTCACGATCTCAGTAAAATAGAAAACATTTCTTGACCCTCATAGAATCTGAACGTTTACGGCTGCGGAAAATTTGGGCTTGTGTAATTCGTTAGTGTTCTATTAAATCTTCATTTCCGCTAATCCAGGTTCATGATTGTAAGGAGACAAAAATGCTCTGGCGCTCTGCCTGCCTCTAGTTTGGTGGGCGTCGTTCAAACGTCAGCGTGAACCGTAACCAAATAAAAATAATTTGTGGTTTAAAGTGTTGTGAAATCGTTTATTATTAATTTATATGACACTCCTTATTCTTTAATTGCGTGGCCACATAAGACGTTTTTGTATTTTGCACAAAAAAAAACAATCTTTTCTTTTCGGTACGCTAAGGGAAATGAGAATGGTTTCGCACGCGCATGTCAGTTAATGCAGTGTTATAGATAGTAATTTACCATTGACGAAAAACAAATACTCGTTTAACAGAGTAGACTAATTATTACACTTTAAAAATTCATTACAGTTCTAAAGCAATCTTGTACACCATCCGAGCGCCATTAACGATCGCACATCTTTGCTGAACGTTTTCCACAAAAAAGTACAAACTCAAGCTCAAAATGCCTTGAAGCAAAAGTCACTGCATAAAATCTGTACCATGCACAACCGGAAAAATAAGATTTGGGAGAAGGCAAAACGTTTCGGAAAACACGTTTTTGTTTCCTAACTAACATAAGTTTTTGCAAAGCTTCGCTCAAGGTGTCAAACATAGCGACTGTATTTTTCTTGTACCAAGAGAATTAAATGTTGCGCTTTTGCTTTTTCGCAGTATTTGTACTAGAACATTGGAGATGGCAATCTTCAAACGCAACGTAGAAATGAACATATGCACAAACAAATGTACTTACAATGGTATTGGGTTTTCGACAACGAAACCGATACGTTCANCATACCTGCTGAAAGTTAGCGTTTCGTTAGGTCTGCGTCTACATTACTATTTGCTTAGATAGACCGATTTGGCTNTTGCACAGGTTTGAGATTGTTTACTTGCTGCATGCAACGCATCAGCTAAAAAGTAGTGACATGACAACGGCATGCTGCAAAACGCACGTATTCAGTCATAGTTCTCGAATTAAGATAAATCTCAGATTGCTGGTGGCGGTAAAATGNTCAAACCTCACCTGCGTGCTATTACTTCTTTCTCAAATATTCAAAAAAGTTTGAAAATGTTTTTAGGGTTTTATTTTACAACAAAAATCATGCTCACTTGCAGGAAAAGAATCGAGAGCTTTGCTGCATAAATTCAAAAAATAAAAATTTGATTTTGTCTGAATTTCAACGCTTTTGAAGTGTTAGAGAGTTGAAAACACTTTATTTAATAGTTATTGCAAATACAATCGCAGTCGCTCATTTGCAAATTATTGTTAAAATTAAATTTGCAGTCACTCTTTCACAAATTAAAAGCTCTATCGAAATGAAAAATCGGTGCCATTAAGGCATCAAATGAANTTGACTTCGATTACAGCAGCATCTTGCTCGGTTTATGATTTCTGTACCCGTCAATGGTAAGTGCAAGAGATAAANGCATCAGTCAAATAGAAAAGAAATAGAGTGACTAATACTCGTAAAAACCAAACTTAAAAAGCGACAGTAAAAGGTATGTCACTGCATTGCTGTTGAGAGCATTAATCGAAATCGTTTTCCATGCTTCCGCTCTCCATTTTTTAATGTATGCTGAAGTAATACAAACAAACCGATCACAGCAGGTCGCAAGCTCCATACCGGTGAACAACAACGATCTGAAAACTTTTTGCCCACGTTCGGCCAAACGGAGAAACTTTGAAAAAAAACTGCAAGGTTAAAGACATTCAAAAATCTCGTAAGTTCTTTTCTGAAGTTTGCTCGTTGATCATTTGCGTTGACCTCAACCGTTTCGTCTAAATATCGTGTATCCCATAAGCCAGCTGATGCCTAAGACTGTAGCGAATACTGGCAAAACAATCCATGTTGTGGTGGACGAAGAGTGATTCTCTTCTTCTTCTCCATCGGCCGTTGTCGTCATGGCAACAGAGCCATCAACNTTNCCACGTTTAGGGGTCATCGTCGAAATGCCGAACACTCCGACGAAGTTGGTGGCGTCTGGCAGAGGATGATTGGCGTCGGGCGATTGGACTTTCTCAATGGAGATAACTAAAATAAAGGAAGTGTTCGGTAGTTAGTTTTCCGTGTTTTGGTTTTATTTCATGACCGTGCCTTCCACCAGCCAGTGTTCTTCACTGATTTAGGGCAACTGTCCACTGGCCCAGGTTCGATTCACATTATTCGTCACAAGTAAATAATAGATTCAATGCTTTTGCAAAAACATATTTTACGACTGCGTTTCCTGTGGTCATCATTGTCGTTTGGACCAGGCTGCTCCAGCCACACACAGCTCTTTTGCCACCAGTCAGTGTTACTGGAATAGTTTTTTGCAGTTGATTTGCTAAATTTAACGTTACTGAACGTTCTTGTACAAACGCACGCTTTCTCTGAAGCTGTTTAACCAAGACTCTATTAGAATAGCGTTACGTCAGTCTCCTTGTTTGCGTTTGATTGCTGATTTAATGTAAACATTTCTCATTGTTTTGATTGTGTGGTTTGCCAGCGGTTGTCACAATGAAATAAGCTTTTAGGAAAGAATCCTTTTAGATTCTTTCTCATCGGATTCTGAACTAATTATACATTTAATATTAGGTTCGCAACAAAGTTGCCTTTGTGAAGTTGGAGAAACAGCTCATGTGGTTTGGTTAAGCTCATGTGGTTCACGTTTAACTGCACGTTACACGCATGCGATCGAAGACCAGGGCAAACCTTAAACATGTAAAATGCGAACACAAAGCGAACAGTAATAACTGTGATACGAAAGTGATACATGAAGTACTTCCAGAAATACTTCAAGCACCAATAGTGCAATTGTTGATCACGCACTTGTGATAGATAACGACTGCGGATCCACTTGGTAACCATTTCCACCCAGCATTCCAGCATTGGCGAATAGAACTTCTTTAAACGAGTGGACAAGCTCCTCCTGAAATGTGTAAGAAAAAACATTCATGTCAAAGACGAAAAATTTTAAATGTTTCAAAATACTTCCATCGTCTTACAACAGTGGTTCTTAACCGGGGGCCACGCCTCCCCAGGGGAATGTCAATAAATTTCCAGGAGGGCGCGAGTTCTTACGCGCTTTACAACATGGAAAGTTTGATCAATTAGTTCACCAATAAATACATTTGCTTTTACAACTCATTTAAAGTCAGGGGGCTTGAAGCAAAAGACAGTTACTTTTAAAGAGATTTGTCTGGGCACAGCACTTTCATTTAACCAAAGATCTGCCGCCGTACAGCTGTGATGATGTATTGCATTTAGTTGGGATTTATTTTAACCAAAACAGCAATTTAGCATTTGAACCCATGCTGATTCACAGTCAAAAGCAGAACTGTCTTGTTAGTAAGAGATTTTTCATACGTTTAGTTCACTAAACCTTTATAACAAGGCAGTTTAAGTTAGGGCAAAGTCAGCGATGAGTCATGAGGTTGGTATCATGGGCGTCCGAAGGATTTTTTCCAGGGAGGGCGATAGTGGATTTTTCCAGAGGTAGCCAAAAACATTTTTCCAGATTTGGCTAAAATTGGCGAAATTTCATTTTTCCCTCTCGAAACTAGGAAAACAACGTTTTTTTGCTAAAAACGTAATAGGAAAATGTCACATTTCAAAACCAAAGGGCCCAAGGCCCCCCTGCCCCCCTTCCGACGCCCATGGTTGGTATCTTTATGTAGTGAATCTCTCCAACAGTTTGGAAGGTGATTGAAATTTCCTTAAGTCTGTAGAGGCTGGGTGACCCATATCAAATGAACACACCAACTCAAAGGGCATTTAAAATTAATATCGTTCGATGACATTGTCTCCATTTTTCTGAAAAGTAATTATAATAACTAATTTCTTTTTCTTTCAAGCTTGGTTTAATTCCATAGGTTTTTGAAATATTTCATAATCAATATGATTTAAGTCTTTTCGCCCTTAATCTAAGTCACTGGTCCCCAACCTTGTTTGTACTGCGGACCGGTTTAACTTAGGCGTTATTTTCACGGATCGGCTTTCAGAATTGAATGCTGTAATAGCATGTTTCTTTGACGATTTAATGTAAATTGGGCAGGAGCTGTATGATGGATTAGCTCCAGTTTTGCTGCAATATATCGTTGCGGCTTGTGTGGTCCTATGCATTTGCAAGCAGAGTCGTTACAAACGTGCTTTTACGTTTTGTGCATTGCTAATGAACGTTTTCTGGCATCTTTTATTCGAGATTTGATGCAATGTAGTTGTTCGTGAACAGCATAACAGTTTATCTGTAACCTTCTAACTAGAGTCCTGCGCGGGTTGAAAGCTTTTTCCCGATCCTGCAAAAATTAAACCCACTCCGCACCCACAGGAGTTTGAAAATCTTGCCCGCACCTGCCCAGCGCACCCTCCTAACCTGCGCTCACACCACTCCGCAGTGTTTTCGCACCAAACCAACACCTGTCACTGCATGTCTGAAAAACACTATTTCATGAAACGTGCTTCATCGCATGTGGTAATTTATTTAGTGGTTCATTTCAAAGCCAACAAACGTTCATAAAAAATACTGTAAACTAAAACTGTGAAACTTTTTAATCAACCTTAGGCGTTTCTTTCGTCGCTTTAAACACTGTTGAAAAAGAGTATGTCGTTCACTGACGAACTCTTCAAATTTGCTCTTCTACTATTCACAGCTCATCCAAACATACTAAACACAACTGTAGTTTACTAGCAGCACTAGTTGCCCTCACGCAGAACGTCTTTCTTGCAAGATCACTGAGAGCTGGAAACTCCAATCTGTGGTCTCTCCTTCACTGGAGAATGTCTCTACACTCTTGTACCACAAGCCCTCTGTAGCATTCAATTTCTTGCTCATGTCACTTTCACAGGCATTGAGTCAACATTCAGTTACCAGCACAAAGAACTTCTTAACCCGCTCCCGGCTCGCAAGCATAGCTCTGTGGGTTAATCCGACCCGCGCAGGACTCTACTGCTAGCCGACACCGCGGCGATTGGTGCCTGTTTCCGGTCGTTCCCCCAAACCTAAACGTTCAGCGCTGTTGTTCGACGTTATTCGATACTGATGACCGTTTTATGCTATACGCTACTCTAGCTTACGTTCAAGTGTATTGAAGAGTTTGTTCTATAACCGAGTATAATCAAGGAAAGCAATCAAACTGGGAGCCTTTCTGGAGAGTGTGGTGAGAACCTTTATAAAACTCCTTGCCTCGGCAACCTCGAGGAATCAGCTGACTGGGTTCTGCTTTCATGACTTTGCGTTGATTCGTACTTGTTTATAATTGTGTTCAAGTAACTAGTCTCCGCAGTGGCGACACAGTCAAATCTATCAGCAAATATTTCAATAGGAAATCTCTTTCACTTTCACGTTACTCTATGCATTCACAGTCCTGAAGTCTTATTAAAACTCGAACCTTAAATCTTATTGAAAAAGAACTGAAATATTATTCAAATAGAACCTTAAATCCTGTTGAAATAAAAACTGAAATCTTGTTCCAACAGAACAGTATTTCAGGGTTCTTTTGAATACATTTTCAGGACTAAGTATGCATAGAGTTACGTGAGATCGATTTCCTATTAAAAAAATCTTCTGATATCACCTTGTGGAGGCTAATTACTATAATCATTCTGGATGATTTTTACGTAGCTAACTTTTTGTCACCTGCAGATCATTTTTAGTTTGTTAGTACGATGTAGATAGTAGATAAACAACTGCAGACAGAAGATAAACAACTGCATTTTTATGAAAACAACTTTTCCCGCGCTCGTGGTCACAGCACCAGAATAACGAAACAGTATGTGACAAGTCTGTTGCGAAACAATCGAATAAAAAAACAGTATGTGACAAGTCTGTTGCGAAACAATCGAATAGAAAAACAGTATGTGACAAGTCTGTTGCGATACTCTGGTGTACCTTAAAGTACGTCATAATCTATGTACATGGAATGGTCTCGCCTCGCCTCATGCAAACCTAATGCCGATTGCGAAAAAAACTTGTTCTTGTGCGATTTTACCGAATAGTTTTTAAGATAATAATTATTACCGGAGTACCATTTTCATATAGTTTCTGAGACAGTCCCAGATATCAGAGTTGCTCTTTCCTGGTGGCTATATCTTACAGTGTATCGTTTCTAACAAACTGAGAGCTACGCTGCATGGACTTACCTGTATCTGTTTAGTAGAGCGGAACCGTGCTGAAATCAAGGCGCTGCCGTCGTATCTGACGAGTACGCGTCGTCTCGTTCCCATGGTGATGGATGTCACGGTAACACTACCAATTCTGATCAGATTATCCTCTACCAAAGCGGTGTGGTTGAATGTTATTCCAATCTGCGCACATGCAGAGCAACAAATGGATGACTTGAAACGAGTTAAAGATAAATTTTGTTCACCAACAACAGCAAACAATTTTAATCACTATAAAATAGGTCAGCTTTTCGTCGCCGTTGCTAAAACACCATTTTAGGCTCTTCCCCAATATAAATAGCGGCATTGCTGCTCATACTTATATAGACAACTACTTTTATACCATCAAAATCAAACCCAAGCGATCTATTGCGTTGCTACTAGAAATGCATAGCAAAGGCTCTTAGTTCATTTGTATTTTGTGTTCCGGTTCTGCAGCGTCTAAATGCGACTAAAATCGCATCTTATCCAGGGGTGTGGTAGGGTGGGAACGCATGGGTACTATGCGTTCCCACACCTTTTTTGGCGTGGAACGCATTCCCGCACCTTTTTGCACTAGTAACGTTACTTGAAGATTTCGATTTTTCATTTCAACTTTTACGTGTAGCGCCTGGAGCAACATAAATGAATAAATCGCAAGTTATCTCGTGTAAAGCACCGTAGCGCTACAGTGAAACAGGAAGACCCAGTGCAGAAATTCGTGTAGGCAAATGCTCACTTTATTCGAACTATTTTGTGCAATCTTCCTTTTTATTTGGTGTGTCAGCGGCGTTCCCACACCTCTTTTTTTAGTCCTATACCTCTGATCTTGTCTATACAAAAATATCTCACATGGGTTTTCAGATGAGCTGCAAGGTCCCTGTGAGCTGCTGATGTTGGGTCAGAATATGTGTTCTTGTATCGCAAGTTGATGATGCGCATCTCTCCACGGAATTTTATTGTTCGACCCAAACTGGACCTATAGATGATCCCTCTTGTAGGGGATGTTGCTCCGTGGGCATCAGTTTCAGTGGTGGGCAAAACCTGTTTTGAGACAAAGAAATTAAAAATACAGTGTGCAACCAAAAGGTTCTCAACTGTGCTTCGACCGGTTGCCAGCGAATGCTTTGGGCATTGTGTAAATAGCAGCAAATGTCCAAGTAAAGAATGTACAAAACTGTAACTATTCATGTTGGCTAAGTGGAAATTATTTGCCAAGCAACATGTATTTGGTCAATCGTTTTGGTTTGCAACTCTATCTGCCGCACTGATTTAGTCTCTTGTGCGACAAAGGCGTATTCGTTCTACTCACAGATAGGGATTTTCCGCAAAAGAAAACCTTCAGTGCTGCGCGCACTTCCAGTCGATCAATGCGGTTAGCAATGTTTAATTCAAAAGGTAACATACATTCCTTTACTATATAAAATGGGGCTGGACTCCTTTCAGTTGACGAACTAGCTATGCTCATGTAAACATAATACCTTTCCCTCCTGCGTTGCGCCATCCGACTCAGTTTCTTTTCCGAAACTGGTCCCTGGTCTTTCTTTCTTTGAAGTTGTTTTCATGTACGAACTGGTTGTAGAGCTGGCAACCACCGGAGCCGGAGGCTGCAGCTGTTGGCAAGCGCGAATGCACACCTGAAAAAAAGCTTCAGTACCGTAAGTACTATCGTTTTCTTTTCATTCTATTTCCGTTACAGTTGTTTAAGGAGAAAACCTCCATTTTTGTCAGGAGTCACATTTGCAATTCATTGCTGTTTTCAAACCATTCGAGCAGCGTGTTAGAATTGTTCGTATAGTCATTTTTTCTAACAACTTACTGTGCATGAAAATGATGTCCCACATAGTTAGACTTAAGATGTATATGCCTCGATAATAGGCGCAATTTTAAAGTGGATGTAATGAAAATTTTAATAATAATTCTCAATAGTTTTTGAAGTTAAATTCATATTGATTTTAATGACTTTACGCTTATCAAGGTAGACCCCTCGATGTGGCGAATTTCTTCACTGAGAAATGTCGGCAGCAAGCAGATGTGATCGTGATTTCAACTTTTGTGATTGGACTCGTTATTTGCGTTTCGTTGATTCAATAATTATCCTTTCGACGTTCTGTATTCGTCCGGTTAGAAATACAAAAAACACGTTTAAAAAAAGCGACAGTGGCCAACACGTCCTGCGCGCAAGCAACCTTGTTTTCTGTCGCGATGTATCTTCTCGTATGATAGGTGATGTCTGAGCCGTCCGGCGCCAACGCTCCGTGTGCGAAAAGAAGATGGCGGCATGCTGTGTCAGTGAACGCGAAGTCTTGCTGTTCATCTTTCGTGTCCGATGGTCTTGTGAACTGTTGTTGGAAAAAACGAATTCGACATGAATGTGGTTCCTTTGAAATAATACGAAGGGTCGTATATTGAGGAACCCAGAGCTCATACCAAGCACACCGATATGTCTGAGGCAATATCAAATTTTGTGTATCAATATTAACTGGATACTTAAATATAGGAAACATGACCACAACAAAACGTTTTGCTTTCAAAGATGTACTGCGCCGAATAAGCCGGTTTTTGCGGTAATTAAGAAGTTAAAGACTTCTAACAAAAACAAACGGATCGTCAAATGGACAAATTAATTGTGCTTTGTGGTTTGATTACTGTGAAACAAACCAACGATATAGCTGGTGACAATACCTGTACGGCCAGGATTCCATTTTCGTATGTTCCTTTAACATTGTCTACATTCTGAACTTGATCGATTTCTGGTAGAGAGTAGCCTCTAGCCCATCTGAAAATGAGTAGAAGAGTCTTTAAAATTCCTAAAAATTATAGTTTTCGTAACTTGTTATGTTTGGTAATTTAATCTGTGATAAGCTTGGCCAGGCATCGCACAACTTGAACAGTGTTTGTGCTGTGATTATGATTAACAGCCTGAGGCTGGTTTGTAGAGTGTTTGTGAGACCTTCTCCCCCTATAGGTCGTAGGTTTGAAATTCGAATTTCAGCCTGCTCTAATCAAGACCAAAAAAGTGTTACTATTACATTGCATTTGGGTTGGAACATGGACATTCCAACAAGGGGTAAGGACAGAGTGAAGTTTGACAAAAACAACTCCGAGAAACTTCACTGTCGCCTCAGCAAAAAAGATTGAGCCAAAAGTAAATGGCGGCGATTCATTTAATGTTTACTTTAAGGGCATATTAATATGAAATTCACAAAGCAATTTGTGGTTCGAAAAGTTAGATATGTTTTAAAATCTGAAACAGCAGCAATAATTTGAATTGCTTCTATGGTTTTCTTAAGCTTCAAAGAAATTCAGAAGTGCGGTGTTTCGCAAACGTGAAAAGCCTACAGAGATAAAATACGTGCAAAAGCAGAAACAATTGTTCTGCACCTAATTGTTTATAAAGTACAAAATATGGCATGCCTGTCAAGGACAACAGCTTGTCCGCTCCGACCAATCCACCCAGTGTACACATCAGTGTCGGCCATTCTCTTGTTTTCACTCACTCCCATTCCGACCCAGCCATTCGCCGCTTGCCGGACCTGAAATGCAAAGCCAAATACTATTTTTTAACGAGAAATATCGGTAACTATCAGCAAAACTCTTGGCTGCAACTGCCTGCCTTCATTCTAAATGCTCTGGTGCCTATCCCTACAGCATAAAAATCAGCAACTCAGTTTGTCAGTTTTTCCATCAGCTTCATCATTTTTTTCATAACGGTATGCACTCAAAATGAACAAATTATTCCATTTGGAACTGCGAAGGTCAAATGCTTCCAGTCTATATGCATTTGAATATTACGCTGCTCAGAATGTTTAAAGCATGTACTTCGTCATGTTACTCATTCATCTCGCGAAAAGGAACGAATCCGTTGCCCCGTTAACTTTCCTGCACTTAGAGTAATCGTTGTTATTATCGTTAAGACCAGGCCACCACGACAAACTACTTGTCCTCGGCCTGCTTGGTCTCACAAACCTACAGTATGGGGCCTTTGCGTCTTCCGTCGACTCGACAGGAGACATAAATAAATGAAGGACCTTCCGAATTTAAAGCGTTAAAACAGTTTTATCGAAAGTCTCCGAAACTGGTTGGAGAAAGTGAAAAAACAAACAGATATTTTGAACAAGCAACTGCCAAGCGTGGCGGATCTACAATGGGATAGAAATGACCTGATGCATTGAATATCACTGTTTGTCAACGTTTGGACTAAACACGTTTGGTTCTGCGTTGATCTAAACGCGCCGTAAAGTGTCCAGCCTCACCCTTAACAGTGCATTGTAGTTTTGTAGCAGAACTTTTTCGTACTTGAAAAAGCTTGGATGAAATCTACTCAGCACGTTTGAACGAAAGCATACCTGAAAACTGCGGAAACTGAGTCAAAAGCCTAACTGCAGTTCACTGTGGCAACTTGAAAACAGCTCTTTGCGACAATTAGATACAAGCTAGTCGTACAAACTTGTTTTTCAGACTCGTCACGAAATAGTGACAAATACGTGTAGCCAATGTTCCCTCTAAGCTGCGCGGCTGCGCAGCCGCGCAGCTGGCCTAGAACCCCCGCGCAGTACTTTCGTTCTGCCGCGCACTGCATAAGTATTGACAAGACAAACTAAATACGTGCTTTCAATCGG
>JGI24158J21664_10001130_pt1 | contig 28724 bp, 18 predicted proteins | sample Ectturendosymbi3_FD_21664 | JGI IMG/M metagenome (IMG submission 21664) | reverse complement strand
AAGCCCACTAAAGCTCCCCTGTGGCGACTGGACTGTGTGGCAAAACTTCAGCTTACTTTTTAATGCAATTGACTCGGAAAAGTACTTGGGTTATGCAATATTTCAAGCTTGCAATATATGTCAAACTTTTTGCTTATAAGCATGACAGGGCCCAAAGTGACACAACGCATTCAAGTGTCTACTCTGCTTCATGAGGCAAAATCTGTGCTGGGACAATTTTGCCTTCATTTGAACAGAATTGCTTGAAGTAGTCATATGACAAGGTACACAGAGACAATTGGTTGGGATTTAGGAGTTTATGGTTAGGGTTTTGGATCAGGGTTTATGGTCAAGGTTTAGGATCAAGTTTTAGGTGTAGGGGTTCAATGTTTCAAGTTAGGGTTTCTCTTACAGTTCACTTAATGCAAACAAGAAGCTGCTTACTGTTTGTCAGCCCTGAAACCATGACAACCATCATCCATGCATGGGACTGAGCTTTTACAGATGTCATGGTCAAGCAGGACATGCATTCTAAACTTGTCGTGTGACTACTTCAACCAATCATGTTTAGCTAAAGGCACAATAGCTCCAGCAGTTATTTTGTCTCATGAGGCAAAATAGACACAGCACAAAAATATATGTTGTGCATCGCAATACACTTTCGGATAGTTTTCGGATAGGGATAGTGTGATTTCAACAAAAACAGGATTCGGATCGGATATCATTTTTCAAAAATAGGATAGGATCGGATGGTAAAAATTCACTATCCGATCTTCTCTGATGCGCGACGTAAAGTTCTCGTGACTTAATTTCGGACGCCGACGAAACGTGAAGAATTAACGTTACGCAATGTTCGATTTATTGACCAATGAGAATTCGAGACGCACTGGAAATTTCGACAGTGACGTCATGTGGCGAAGTGCATAAATAGTTGCCTGATTTCCAGGTTCAGTCAGTTCCTCCTTAAGCCACTGCTTAAGTAGTAACAAGTCTAGCCACTGCAAGACTTTAGACCACTGCCTAACCTTCACATTAGCCCACTGGCTGAGAAGAAGTTTCCCACTGGAAAACTTATTGTACAATCTACAGTTATTCTGTTCGACTGAGACCCGTAAAATTTCTGGCAGTATGGTTTACTCTCTTCCTCCATAAAAGAATTGAACTCGTATTAACCCCTGTAGTTTCTAAATATTTTCGGACGTATTTACGATTAATAGCGCAGTGCTTAAACTTATATTAATAAAATCATGAGTGAATATAAATTTGTCCAGTGTTTCAACTGAGCGTGAAGTCGAAAGATAAAGGGCGGGTCTGACTTTCTTCATTGTAAATTCAGGCGCGCCTAGAACATGTTCCTATTATAAATAAACCAGTGCTCTCGAGGAACTGTTCTAAATAGCAGGCAAACATTACTGCTACACTAGGTTCTATCTCCGTTTGAAAAAATCAGTTCAATGGGTGCCACACCTCCCGTCCACTGTTTTTGCACGTGTGATACTCAACTTTGGCATTTTGTATTTGTCATTGTATTACGGACTGGTCGATCGCGAGTTATCAAAAAATTTTCTAGTCGATCCCAATCGAAGACAAGTTGGCAACCCATGAAATAACTATATCAGCCTACATAACACACACATGCCACTGACTCAGCACAAGAAACAAAGCAGCATACCAGCAATATAAGAGCAGTTTACTACTTCCATTTCGCTGGTAAAAAAATTACGATAAAGTAACACGAGTTATCATTGATTGTGGTGAGTGCAGCATATACTGACAAAATCATTTAAATTTTTTGTGAAGATAAAAACCATAGCAAAGAAAACACTAGCACCATCATTTGTGACGTCTTGAATCAATCTCAGGGAAATTCCCTTATAGAAATCAAACAAATATCCTGATCCTGTCCTGATCCATTTTTTTTTTCAAAAACAAATATCCAAATCCAATCCTGATCCAAAAAATCGCAAGTATCCTGCAGAATATCCAATCCTGATCCTGTCCATGCTCACCTCTCCAAGGTACAGACAGTGTTGCCACTCTGTTGTTACGGAAAGTACTAGATTTCATGATGAAAAAACACTGCATTCACAAAAAACACTAGATTACAAAAGCAAATTTACACACAGTTAAAATTCCCCGAAAATGCGTTGCAATGCCAACACAGACATTGTAACCAGATACAAAGAAAACGGGAGATAGCAGCAACACTTGTGTTTGTTTGTACAGTCTACAGGTCACTGAAGCTTTTAACAGATGACCAAGTGATGTCGCTGCGGTTAAACTCAAAACATATTATATCGTCTTGTGTAATTTAAGATTTAATTAGGTAGAATTTTTAGCAAATTACAATTGCACAAAATCAAAAGGTCTCAATTACAGTTGCAATTACACAAAATTGTGTAATTAATTACATTCAGCTCACTCATAAAAAACACTAGAGAGCCATAAAAAGCACTAGAACACTAGATGAAATGCAAAAACACTAGACCTAGTGGAAAAACACTAGAAGTGGCACCACTGGAACTGGGTACAGAAATGGCAGACGCTTTTTTCTAGAGAAACAAGGTAGTCAATTTCGGCTTGCAAGTCACAAAAAATCACTCAAAAGCCACCATCATGTGACGTAACAATCACAATGAAAGAGCTCTGTTCGGGAACTAACGCGGCCCTTTCAGTGAAATCTACAACAGCTTCTTTCTTTCGCTTATCGCTCTACCTAAGATAAGGTTTTGATGTTGTGATAGTGTTTTTTGCTATGTAAGTTAGCAAATCCTGCTGAGTTACTTGATAGCCAGAAAGCTAGAACTGCTACATGATACTTTGATGCAGATTACTTAGAAGATCTGTTTACAGTGTACAACCTACGTTTAGTAAAAGATGGATACGGATGCCTAGCGCTAGGCTACCAAGGAAACAATCTAGCTGTCATGTAATAGGTTGCAGATTATTTGTTGTAAAGAATAGTGTTACCCCCTAATCCATTATTTCATGGGAACTGCAGTCGGTTTGTAATAATCGAATTTGAAACTTGCGTATACTAACTTGAAAGTTGGTGCACTATTTTTGGTGGTTGAATGAAGGTGAAACCTGCCACTGGTTGAAGAAAAGTGTTGAACAAAAATATTTTGTCTTTTGTTACCAAGGCACGCAAGGAAGCAGTAGAAATTAACCCATCAGGTCCAAAAGGCAAAAATTCCTCAAGTACTGTTTTAACAAATTCATTTCAGACTATCCTTCATCGTTTGAGCCAGGTGTTGAAATCCACTGCTTGGTGGCTGCACTGGATCTCGGGGCAGGTGTTGAGCAGCCATTCGATTGTCTCGTCAACCAGAACCGTTAGGACCTAAAGGTTAGGCCATGCGCTCCACAGGGATGTCGATGGACTGGACATTGAAGGACAACTTGGTCAACGGTTTGTTGCTCTCATGCTATCTTGGTAAGACCTGATGTAGAGACTTCCTGGTGGAAGCAGGGAGCAGCGTGAACCAGTGTTGCCAGGTGATTGTCACATAAATCTGCTACATCAGTACATGGTGTCACAAAAACTGCTAGATACTGCTAAAAATCTTGCCACAAATTTTCAGCTAAAATCTGCTAAAAGTAGTGAAATTCTGCCAAAAAATCTGCTACTTGTAATCAACTTATAAAGTTGTATATCGATTTTTCGTCTTGCACCCAGTATCAATGGACAAAGGTAGAAAATGTTCGTATTGGCCACTACACCTTTCGGCACACAATTTTCTTTCCGTCGGCATTTTGAGCAACGTAACTGCAGCTTACCTCTTTTAGTATGACCCACAGTTCTCTTTCAAATGGTCGCATGTGTTTATACAGTAGAAAAATGCTCAGCGAGAAGCAGACTGAGCATAGCTTCAGCCCTTCACCTTTGTAAGTCTGGTCATTGTAACTTACACGTTGTGTTATTTATATTGGAGCAGTTCTTCAGCCTTATATGAGTGTTTTTTGCCACCAGCATGCCTTTTAAGTTCGCAATGTTTTGGTATGATTGCAAATTTTGCAATAGGCTTTTGTTGAATCAGCAAGATAGGCACCGAGCCATAGTACATTCTGAATCATGCAACCATACCTGTCGAAACTTTTGGCAATATTGCTTTGGTTTACAGGGGAGTTTTTTTCCAGGCATTACTTCTTGGCGTAACTGAACCACTTGGAAATATCGTGTCGTGGAATAAAAACATAATCTATCAATGTCGTCTCCTAACGCTCTCACTAAGCACAGAAGCAAATCATTTAAGCTTCACCAAGTCATCTAGTTACTTGATATTATGACACGCTTATCTGCATGAGGCAGCTTGGTTGCGTCATAATAAAAATTCGAAATGGTTGAAGCCAGCCCTGGTTGTGCCTATATGCCTAGTGTTGGCCAATTTAAAGCCATCATAAAGAAGATAAAGTATTTTTTGATGAAGAAGGGGTAAAAGGTTTCATCTCGAAAAACTGTTGAAACAAATTATTGGTCAGAATTTGTTAACCTGATAAAAACGGTTTTGAAATCCTGCAATCAGCTAACTGCTAGCATAGAAAATTTTTTTCAGCTAACAGTGAGAAAATCGTGCTAGATTTAGCAGTAAATCAGCTAAAATGGCAACACTGATTGGGCACGCCGTTGGTTGCGGTCTTACTGTGGACGAGTAAGTTTTCTTCTTAACTTCTTGGGTTCTCCTCAAGAAGAAATATTTTCCAGTATCTGTGCATAAAAAGTCTCGAGCTTTTGGCTAACGTTGACGTCTCCCAATATGACTTTCCCTGGCTTACTGTCAGACGAGCACAGTGGCGGATCCAGACCAGGCCATTGGGGGGTAGTCAACATGGGGGCGCCAAAAAGGATTTCACTTGCTTAAATACCAAAGGTTGTCTGCGACAGTCGTTGGGTGTCACACAAAAGTGGTTACCTTTTGTAGACCAAAACGTGGCTATTTTTATTGGTCGAACTATCCGATTTTTCAGGGAATGACCACAGTGTAAAAGCGCTTTATATCATTTATTCAGAAAACGTTTGAAACGGGTGCCAAATAGTGGGCCTCATTTTTCACAAGCTACGCATATCTCGTATATCTACAAAATGTATTTAAAAGGCATAAAAACATGCTGCGCGCTAGCGTTTGCCACTGTGTTTGGCTATCCGTAGCGAAATCAGTGAAGAACAGTGTCTGAAACGCATTCCTGACTTGGTTACAAGTAGAACGGTTCTTCTTAGACTTGGAAGTGACAACTCATGTCCAACGATAGGACTCAAATAAAAAGCTAAATGACCATCACGTTGCCAAGCAAAGCTTGTCCATTTACATGTGCATGAAAAATTTATTGCTGAAGCGACAATTCAAAAAGAAAACGTGAATGAAAGGCATTTGCCAGGGCACTACTCCCATTTTAGGTAGCTCTGCTGCTATCGTGAAAAACGATCTCATAATTGCATGCTAGATTTACACTGGGACTTAAAGCATATTGCCCTAAAATACATTTAACGCCACTTATAAATGTAGATTTAGCATATTGCCCTAAAGTACATTTAACGCCACTTATAAATGTAGATTTTCATTCAAGTGTTTAATGCCGTTTCACATTTTTGCGACATTGGATTGCTGATGTGAAGAAAAAAACATCAACCCCCCAGACCAGGTTATTAATAAAAGTTGTGACACCGTTCAACAGAAGTGGAAGCAAGCAGGTTGAGCCCCCCCAAATTCACAATCAATACGTCCAAAGACAAGCTGCAGTCTCCCCATGAAGTCATTTTTCAAATCATTTTATACTATTAAGAAGCCCCCGAAGAAGCTGAAAGCCGCCCCAATGCTGTTGATCTGGCGTGGATCTGCTTCTATCCAGCCAGGCCAGAAAAAACAGGAGAATCGGCCTATCACCAATTTAAAACCGCGAACCTTAGCCAACACCACAGTCGCCAGTAAAAATGTTGAAGTTTTCTCCATAAGATTTCTTTTTTGCTCAAATTTATATGATGTCAGCGGAATGATCTAACAACCAATAAGCTAAGCATTTTTCTGTCGGTTGCAGATTTCGCTAACCATGCCATATTTGTCTTTTCGTGGCCGGCGTGAGTTGTCTACGGATTTGCAATTGCAACACAAAGAACAAAACCACAAAGCCATTAGTCGCTGCTACCTGACGCGCAGCGAGGTGTGGGCGAAACGCGTCATCATTCTCCCAATTTTGGTCTGGAAATATTCAAATGTTGAGCAAAAATGGTTATGACCACGTAAAACCCATTATTCAATCCACCAAGCTGTAGATAGCTAGTATTTTGCCAAAGTTTCTGCGTTAGAGCCACAAGCGTACGAAGTGAGGGAAAGATTCGGGCAAGATTAAAAAATTTTAGGAAAAACTTCCCGATATGTTTGGGCAAGTTGCTTAAGCAGAATTATCGCCCTGCAAAACTTTCCTATTCGTTTTCTTCACGCTAGCGTAAAAATTCGAGCGAATTGAAAATTTTGCCCCACCCCAAAGCCACATGTTCTCGTATGCCTCTGGTTAGAGCTGAGTACCATAGGGTTTGTTGAGGCGCGTCGCTGCGCACAGTAATCAGGGGCGTATCGACGGGGAGCACGGGGCACAATTCCCCGGGCGCCGAAAAGTCCTAACAATGTCACAAGTACTTCAGTGCAGTAAATCCGAAAGGCTTCAGGTTCGAACATGGGGCGCCAAACTTGCTTCTTGCACCGGGCGCCATCTAACCTCGTTACGCCCCTAGCAGTAATTCAATGCTCCTCTGCGTTGTCCATGTGTATGGAGTGAGAAGTTGCACAGTTGCATAGTTAAGTCATAATTCTTTGGGCTAATCGAGCACTTTCAATGCGTTTTTGTCACATAGCGGCAAGTTGTTTGCTAACGTATGCATCTATAACTTTTTACACGCTGCATTATGGTTCAGTCAGGTGCTTAGTTCCGTGAAGAAACTCTTATGTTGCAAACCTACGATGCAGACATACTGCGGACTCACGAACTGCACTGGCAACAGGCCTGAAACTGTTTTTTAGTTTTCATTTTGGAGGTTTGTAAAATCTTGAGTCAGTTATAAGGTTTCCATATTGCATTCCTATTTTCACTGCTGCCTTTCCTTTCGCGGCGGTCATCAGGCATTAAAGAAATAACCTTGCAAAAAACAGACCAAATTTCGTACAGCTCAGCGGCAAGTTAAGAACTGTGTTAAGCGACTGCGGTTGTGATTATATAACGTAAGGCTGGGCTGTTCCAGTGCTCTCACTTTTAGGGATTTTGTCCCTAGATTGGAACTTTAGACCCTTTTTAGGGATTTTTGGAAAAGTATGAAAATGTGTAAAATGAACTATTTTAGTTTATTTTACAAATCATATTTGGTTTTATTTTTATTATTTATCATGGCATTTCGATTTTATGCTGCATCACCATAGATTTAGGGATTTCTTGGTACCGTTCTAGGGATTTTTGGAGTTGCATTTGTGAGAGCCCTGGGCAGTTCTCACGCGGCAAAGAAATAACGAAACAGTGGTACTATTACGAAACAATAGCATTGTCACGCTATTCGATAAGAGGTTGGGTAAAGTCAGGCACGTAAATCCTGACGTTTAACCAAGCGAAGAACATTGTTTATTTTAGAGTCCTCATGGAAACTTTTAGATATGTTATTGTAAAAGAAAAAAACATGACATCCACCCGATTTATCTGATTCTAGGGACTCGATGCTAATTTTTCTGAACCTAGGGACCCGATTTTCAATTCTAGGGACCCGAATCGGGTCTCTAACACACCTTAAAAAAACCTGGGCATACAATTTCTAGCTGTCTCTACTTTCGTCGCGTCAAGCAAGTTGTTCAGTCGCTTGCCGAGCCTTTTTAACACCGGTGAAGAAACGAAATAAGTAAAATGTTAATTATTTGAAAATTCCCAAAAAGCATCACGGGCCGCACAAAATGCCCTCGCGGGCCGCGTGTTTCAGACTCCTGCTCTAGACCAGGGCTTCTCAAACTATGGGTCGCGACCTCATTTGGGGTTGCGAAATATAATTTTGGGGTCGCGAAACAAATTGGCGTGACAAACCAGATAAAGGTTTTTGTAAACTAATGGGACGTTTGCATGTATCATTGACATCTAGGCTATCCATCAAGGGGTCGCCTAGAAAAAACGTTTTTACGATGGGGTCGCAGAACAAAAAAGTTTGAAAAGCCCTGCCCTAGGCCTGGAATGAACGAAAACTGACTGGAAAGCTGACTGCTGCACGAGGTGCACAGGATGCTCATGCTCTTAGTCGAGGAAGTGATCAGCGAATATGCTGCAACCGCAAAACGTCGCGTTAAGCTTACTGTGTGGAATTTACACTCACTTGATTTTTGTCAACGGATTATGTATTTGAAGTACAAACCTGGCATTTGTTCTTGTGTGGTTAAAGGCTTTTATCTGTTTTAAAACAAAATCACAAAACATGAAATTACGACACAGCTATTTTGAAGAAGCGTTGTGGTGCAACTAACTGATGAAAACATGAAATACCTAAGTTAAAAGCTAGTGGTTAATATTCTATTTGATAAGAAGTGGAAAATTTATCGTTTTGTGCGGGAGTTCTTGCCTGTTATACATTCGTTTCACATTTTTGTTTCATTAACTGATTTCAATAAACTCAAACTTTGGTATACTAATTGCAAGAGGCCACGTAATATCGAGAAGGGCAGATTTTCGGAGCTCAACAGTGGACTCGCACAAATGCGATTACGAACATAAAATTAAAGAAGTTAAGATATAGTTTTCATCCCAGATTTCTTTTTCCCAAGTTTAGCTGCCCCTAAGCAAAAATCCTGGCAAATCTAGTGCGCAGGCTTGCTATTAAAAGTGCATGTCCAGATACAGTTACGGATGTAAGCCACATGCGCTTTTACTGGATTTTTTCCTAGGCCTTCAATGGACATTTCAACTTTGATGAACTTGTTTGTGCTATGAACTGACATGTTTGTTCTGAAAATAAATTAACAATAACGACATTGCGAGACTTTGGTGCCCACTTTGGCGGAAATTACAGGGTTTGGCGTATTTCTTTGACTACAAGCGCCATATTTAGCGCGTTTGCCTCCATTAAACGCGCTAAATTTGCTCATGTTACTGTAAATTCCGCATACTTTCAGCGATACTCAGCTTCTGCAAGTTGCGCACAGTCACCTTGAATTCTAACCCGTTGGTGCTGCAGTAAGTATTGTTGTCTTGGCACTACACTTATCAGTACAATCTGACGAATCTGCAGTTTCTCGTAGTCAATGAAATCGTGTTTTTTCAGGCAAATTAACGTATATAATCATTTTTTGGAATAAGAAAGATTGTTTAAGATATTCCATGTGTAAGTGGCATAAGCAATAGATTTGCAATTGCACAACGAAAATGCCGTTTTTTGCCAAACAAAGGTCCCTCACCTTCTCAAAACAATGCTCCCAAACCGCGACGGCCACTGAACGTTTTGATTTTCGTCGGGTCGATTACAGTTACACAACACCGTGTATCAGTTGTTTCCGCGGCAAGCCTGGTTTCCCTCTGTTCGTTCAGACGAGACCGCAGTTAGTTGCGTGGCTGTATTGTGCCGCTCTGGCGGTGATCAGCAGTTTGCAGCAGCAGTACACCATTGAAGTATGTTGATTGCAGGCTGTTGGCTTCGTGTTTTCAAACTCGAGCGAGTGTTGGCATTGCCTTGGTTTCGTGGCAAGTTTCGTTTAGCAGCTAACAACCAACCTGCTGCATGTTGCTTATCGAATAGCTTTTTGCCTGACCAACGCTGCATTTGATTCCAAGAGCAGTTGCCTACGTAAGTCGTTGGAAGGAAGGAGAGGAGAATGTACTGTTAAATGGATATACGAACTTGTTTTCGGATTTGTGTCTTGCATTGTGGTGCTGGTCACCGGCTTAGAAGCAAGTGATGTCAGGTTAATCATTAAGCGCCCAGCAAAGGTGAAATGACATTGAAGCTTTATGCAGGATCATTAAAAAATTACATTGGTAACGTCAAATCACGAAAACGACTAGAAAAGGTAATAAAGATAAAAATAAATCTGATTTTATTATGCCTTCACTCTAGCTGAGCGGTTTTAGCTTGACGCGCCGTGCTGGTGGTGTCAAAAAAGTCATTGGGTTACATAGACGTTGGTTTAGGACTGAGGTTGAAATTTTCGCTGTTGAAGTGCGAAAAAGACATGGTACATTTGATGTCACGCTGAAAACTTTTAAGCTTCTATTTTAACGAATCTGATTCATTCTTGGTTGTGATGTGAGTTGAAGTTCTCTGCTGCAGGTCGCGTTGACGCAAGCCTGCACAAAACCAGACAGGAGATCAGGAGGGTTTCTCTGGACGTTGTATTGCTTGTGATGTAATGTTTCTTTCGAGTGCGCGAAGCTCCCGCTCCCAACTGCCTATGGGCAGCACACAACGAAACACGTCACTGTAAAATGTTGCGGTTGTTCCCGCGAGTGACAACAGATGCGTTAAGGCATGTCAAACTATGTATGAAGAAAAACGCTGTTTGACAAAACAACCTCATGCAACACGATTTTATTGCAATATTGTAATAATTTAACAGAAATGGCCTGTGTTGATCGCATGTGCTCGTCGAAAGTGTGGAGCGTTTTGAACTTTTTATAGTGGCAGGCAAGGCGTTGACAACAACGCCTAACGCGATGGACCTAGATTTCCTTAACATAGTCTCTGTACGTTGAAAACGACTCTCGGAGCCAGAAGCGATGGCCCCCGAAAAAAACTCATGCGATGAAAAGGCAATGGACCGCACTAACTAGGCAGCAAGAAAAAAGTTGCTGCAAAGTTAGTGCAGTCCAAACACAAAAATAGGCATACTGCTTGGCATCTTGCCAAGTGGCAGTGCTATTGCACTCAAAAGTAGTTCACCCTTGAATTTGTATAATGGTACTTCATTTGTATGCTTGCTTGAGTTTGGAATACGTGCGAAAATTTTTTAGCCCGTGATGTGTACAGCCAGTCAGCCACTGACGGTCAAAACCATGGCTAAAATTTCAGAACATTGGAGCTGTTTTCTGGTTAACTTTAACCGACTAGCAAAGTGCAATGAAAACAGTGAAACATCTTTCACAAATATTAGTCATGCGACCTACTGGTTAGAGTTTCTCCTAATGTTCGTTTTCTGACGAAACGCCCTGGTCATGAAAAATTTAGGCGAAAGCTGTGTGTGTCTTGGCTCCAGTTCAATCAGGGCAGAAAACGTTTCCCCTGGGTACTCTTTTCTACCAGAACATTGCAGATGCCAATCATTCCATGCTGATGGTTATTTGCACAGTGAGACATGTTCAGAGCAACTGCTATCAGGTGAACCGCACGCAAAGTTCGGCAAAGCTCAGAACACAACTACTCGGTAAATCATTTTATGCGGCTGCGACGTGAAGCAGAGTAGTAGCAACTCAGTATACAAGTGCAACTTGCTTTTTCAGTTGCGCAAAAGAAAAAACCAAGTTTCGTCTACTGGAAAAGCTGCGTGAATGTTAGCTTTTTTGCTGAAAAAGTTGTCCAAACCAATTTATCCGCAAAATATTTTCTTGCAGTCATTTGTCGTTCTGCATAGAGCAGTAAATTGCTAACCCGGGCGCGGTGTCTATAATGAATTCCTGAAAGTGTGAGGAGATTCCTAACAACATTTTGAAAAAAGTAGCAATAGAGCTGGAAGCTGGTCAGTGCCTTGAGCGATGTTTTTATTCAGGTTTAGGTCGTAAGTTGTAGCAGACTGGGGCGAGTGTCAACCGACTTTCTAGACTGGAGCATTTGTAAATCGCGCTTTGCAGGGCAAAAACATCATCTGTGCTGCTTTATGTGTGAATGGTTTGTCTATTTTGTGCGTAATACTGCTAACTGCCGTGTGATATGGGCCCTGGGTCAGAGATAAAATGATCATTAAATTAACTAACTGAAGGTCTTGACGGACTACTAGTAACCAACTGAAGGTCTATTTGAATAAGGACTGAAGATGCGTATTTGACGCGATATCGATTTCCTAGTAAAACATTTCGTGTGCAGATTTAATTGCTTTGAGTCTTGGTACTTTGTCACTGAAATGTGGATACGTGTGGTCAGAATCCTCGCAGAGTTGTGAAAGCACAGCATGGCAGACAGATTCCTCGAAAGCTCTACTGTACTTCACTTAGTTAAAGGCCACAAATAGCCTGTTTACATGGCTCATTTCATTGTGGCCCAATTGTGGCTTTTGGTCGATTGTGGCTTTTATTTTCTGAGTCACATTTAAGAGTGTGGCTTTAAGCGTGACTCAGCAAATAAAAAGCCACAATCGACCAAAAGCCACAATTAGGCCACAATGAAATGCGCCATGTAAACAGGCTAAAAGATGGCGGCAAGTAAATCAGTCACAGTTTATTGACGGGGAAACTAGTTTCGCGTTTTCCGACGCATCGCACGTTTTAATCGTCGCAGAAGAATGAAAGCAGAAAGCAGGCAGATACCTCAGAAGCTTGCCGCAAGGCTAAAGTTTGTTTACTGTACTTCACTTGTAGCTGAAGGTCTTACTGATTTGTGTGCCAAAAGTTGTTTACTATCAGCTATTTCCATAAATGATGGAGTACCGTCGTGGTATAGGAGTGGTTCTTCGAAAACGACCATGACGCTGCAAAACTCCGTAGGGCTTCTGTGTGCTCGATCGTGACTTCTGACCCCTAGTACGGAAGCACAGACACGGTTTCTAATAGGAAACTGGCAATGTTGATTGGTAGGCAGAGTAGCGCTTGGTGTCTTCGGTCACGACGAGCATTCACCGCTGCAATGCATTTGCTCAATCAAACCCTTCGTCGCAGGCTGTTGTCCAATCACGGAATAACAAACAAGCAGTGTTGGTTATATTTGCTAAACATGTAAAAGTCTGGCCTGCTTTGCAATTGGCTCGCTAATCGCTACGCAAAAGCGTGATGACGAGGTGGACGGCATGACGACATTCGTTATCGTCTCTGCCTGAATACTTAGCACTGGCGGTGATCGAGGAAACTGCAAATTCACGTTGCAGTGGAGTTTTTTCGCAGAAAAATTTAAAATATAATTATATTGGCAAACAAAGGTGACAGATCAGGTTCAACTCATTTCCCAGCAATATAACTGTAATAAGCAGGGCAACCAAAAGTCAATTAAGTCAAAAATTTTCTCCTTTTTTTGAAGTGTATGAAACGAACAAACCGAATTTCACGCTCATACCACGAGGGAATTCCAAGTTATTAGGTCAAGAAAAGTCAAAATCTATCGTTGGGTCAACTTTTCTTGCAGCATAGCTTATTTCTTTTTATTAATATTTTATTGAAATTACAACAGATATTGATATGCTTTTGCAAGTTTAGTTGCAATTTCGTAATAACATGTGTTTGTTGCGATTTCTGACGTAGTAATGTTACTGTGTCCACTACTGGATGATTGAATATTATGTAAGATAGTCGTGATAAGGCAAGAAACGTGGTCTTACAGTACTTGGTTTGCTAAGTGTTCAATCCATTATGCATATAGTGCTTCAACTTTATGATATTCTCAGCAGGTTTGACTCTACTGTAGTTATTAATTTACTTATCAATATATCACCCCCAAAGGTAAACAACCAATTTTATTAAATTTCGAAGCACAGAGTGCAGGAATATGCTTCTGGGTTAACCTCAACACCTGAGGTTGAATTATTTTGCAGTTGCAAACGCAGAAAATTTATATATCAAAATAAAGTCAAGATTTTAAGTTTTTAGGTAAAAAAATTGGTTGCCCTGGCCCTGGTAACAAGTTGGCACACCTATTTGTGTCGCCATGAGAGCTACCAAAAACACATTGGAGTAGAGAGTAAAACTGTTGTGTTCTGAGTAGCACTGTACAATTGAAGAACTGAAAGATTTTCTAAAAAGTACGCAGAAACTTTACACATGTTTAGAGACAGTAATGATCAGAAATATTTGTTGTGTATGTGGGAAATTAATTCCAAATGAAGGTTGCTGTTGTCATCGTGCGAATAGAAATAAAAGCTGGTGCTAGCTTATGAAAAGCAAAAACAAAGCGCTTGTCGTGCACAAAGATGAAAGCTTCCAAGACTCCTTTGCGAGCCGCAGCAAGAGATATACGTACCTTTGCCACATCGTGTTGGGTATCTTCAACCGTTTCCCTAGTTTCGTGTTTGGCTATGTTGTGTTTTCGTTTGCCTTTACTCCACTTTCGCAACACGTTGAGATCTTAGAGCTCCGCGCAGCACAACAGACGTTGAGGAGAAATTGCAAGTGTACGAGAGTACGAGCGTTGCAGCGCTTTGGGAAAGCTGCAAAATCACATCCTTTGTTATGTGTAACCACAGCGGACATGTATACAACTGGTGCGAGCAGCCTGCTGTGGTGGTTCATACAAGTTTGCTATAGGTTAAAGAATAAGAAGAATCCTTCAAGAATATACTCGCGCTTAGGTTGTTCCGCGGCGCACCGGTTGTGTCCATTTCCCGGTAAAAGGCTGTGGTTATACGCAACGAAGGATGTGCTTTTGCAGCTTTGTGCCACGACGTAAACGCATCAATTTGCTACGAGGAACCGTGTTGGAATTATACAAGTATAACCGTCGCTCATTTTCATTTTGCAGCGATAAATATACCGGATTTCGGAAACAGGTGCTACACGCATTTGACTTAAGCATGCGTGATTTCGAACAGTATTCAGTGTTTATTATCTGTAACAGTACATAAAATCTTGTGGACCTTCATTTCACTCTTGCATATTTTTTTGACAGACTCTAAAATGCCTAGTTTTGTTACAAAGGCTTTGCTCGTTGGAGTTTTCTCTGTGTTTGTTCTTAATATCTATCGTGAAAAGAATTCAGATGATTCTAGCTTAACGATAGATGTTGCAGTTCAAGATAAGCTTCGTGCACACTCAGCAGTGTTTAACGAATCAAAAATTATCAAAGTTACCGATGGCGTGTACGTTGCCATCGGATACGCATTGGCAAACATGATAATGATTGAAGGTGAGTGAAAAAGAAAACCAGCTACAAGTTTTACTGTTTGGGGTTTGTAAATCTTCAATAAAAACCGTTTTCTAGGCGTAGAAGAAATGAAGATTTGCTCATACACCAACCTCAGAAGGTGCTTATCTAGTTTTCTACAAGTCGGTGTGGAGCTGGATACAGAAAGGCTTTGTTGTGGTCTTGTCCTTGAGGGGGAGCTTTGTTGTGGGTCGGTGAAGTCGACAAGATAATATAGTTTTTGTTTTGACGAAGTTGAAACATCAAAGTGCGATAAGAAGTTCGCAAGGAACAAACGCCAATCTCAGGAATTTCTAACAACTTAGTGACGAAACCTTTTCGCTGAAAACAACCAGCTCTTGCGTGCACAAAAAGTGTGCCATATGGACTGCCACACCGACTTACCACAAATACAGTTTTTAGGCCCGTGTGCGTTTGTTATTCGTTATGCAAATCATCTCTGCAAAGAATGCGACATTATCAAAGTTATTGGAAAAAAGTTTTGAATTTTAGATGCTAGTTAAGAATCCACGTCGTTTCGATCTTAAAAACAACCCTATGTTGATGGTCAACGTTAACAATTTACCACAAGGTTGTATGCAGGTGAGCAGTAAAGGCAAATCCACACCAGCATCTGATTTCATAACTGCAATGGACACCGAAACCACTTTTCTGCTTCAAGCTCAGTCCTCCGGCCCGATTGAGGCCTAAACCTACAGCGCCCAGTTCACAATGCTGTCCTAACTATACTTTTACGTAAGCTGTAGAGACAGAAACCTTTAAAAACCGTAGCTTCCTGCTATGTATCGACACAAGTGCAATCTGTTTAAAGATAATTTACATTTAATTTAGTATTGGATTCGAATCCAATAGAGGTTTTTCAATATTCGTCAAGTGAGTTATAAACGTCTAAAAAGTCCTAAAAAGTCTGGAATGTTCACATATTAACTTTATCCATTACAGCCAAGCTTAATGTGGTTGTAATGGACTGGAATCCGATTTTGTTTTGTAGGGAAACGCAGTAAATGACTAATTCAGCCAAACGCAGTCCAGCTCAGTGGCTTAATTGCGACAAAACTTCCAGAAGTTGGTCAGCAATGCAGGATTACAATTATGTGTCATACATTAAATTTTTTCTAAACCGCGGCTAGGCTCTTTGAAACTGTCGTCCTTGGACCTCCCTATAATCCTTTAGAACAGCGTCTCTAAACATTTGTGGGTCACAAACCCCTGAAGTACATCTTAAATAAAGTTACGGACCCTTAATAAAAAACGTTGCAATGATTAAGCGAAATTAGGTTTCAGTCATCGTAGTGATCAGGGTTGATTGATTTAAATCAAGCAATAAAAAACAAAAAAAAATCAAGCAAAAAATCATATGCAGTATTGAAGCTTTGTTTGATTTCTATGACGCATTTAATTAGAATTTTAATGGGTTTTCACTTATATTAGCATACAGCAAAGCCGAGTTCTTATGATGATGATAGAAGTTAAAAGCAATTAAAGTTTTAATAATCGTGGCGTCTGTGAGGTCACAGCTTTTATGTCAACTAACTGCAAAATGGGCATGTGGACTGAAATCAGAATCCCTTGTAGACTCAGAAATCAGAACTGTTAGAATGCCACAAGTTTGAAGGCGTAGACTGGCATAAAGCTGTTTTTTTTCTGTAATTTTTCAATCATAGACCGATTTTTGTTAAATGACCGCAAAAAAACAAGTCAGTTAAGTCACAACGTCTGAAAATATAGACAAGGTTTAACACCACTATAGGACAAATGACTGAAATGTCTCAGTGAAAAAGAGGCATAAAGCAAATTTTGCATGTAAATTCCACCAAACATATACGCTGTTGACTGTAGACATAGCGGTTTCAGAACACATTTTTGATTGATAATAACAGGTATCATAGGTTTTTACCGTTTTATACATGTAAGCCATGCTTTTGCAGAAGCTGAACTAGCGAAAGCTGTGTCGCAATAACTAATTTTAATATAATCGACTTTGCACCAAAAGCTGGCAACCTTGTATTTGTGTACAAGCTTTGTAACATGCTATTAAAAGTCCATGAATTTGATAAACTGATGGTTTGAGTATTGTCATTCGCATAAATACTTCTTTTTGCATTCCAGTACTGCTGTTATGAACTAATTTGCCTTAAGGGATGATGTATAAGCGCAAAGAAAGTTTGAATGAAAGTTCAGCTGTTTTTAGTAAGCACAAAAAGTTATATTAACAAACTACTTAAAATTAAAAATTATAAGTCTTAGGTAGCCGCCCCCTACATTATAAAAAAAAAAAAATGATTTAAATCCAAAACGTCAGATTGAAAAAAAATCATGATTTTTATCAACCCTGAAGTGATTGAAATGTCTGCAAAGCCTTTAACCCTTCCACAGACCCCTTCAGGGATTCACGTATACCAGGGTAAGAACCACTATCCCAGAATCTACCTTGATAGTTTTCAACCTGTTTGCAGGACCGCGACCTATTACCGCAACCCCATATAACCAACCGACCCCTATCCACGACTTTTTTCGTCCAATCGCAATGAACGTGTTAGGACTGGTTTCTATCATGCGCAATATTGTCTTGTGCTTTGATTATTGTCTTGAGTCAACGTAGCTATAAAGCGCCCTGAAACCGTACCTACCGGGCTGAATCGATCACCACAGGCAGTCAGAAAATTTTCACCATAAAAATCTTTGCTATAGAAATTGAATTTGGTTGAAGGAAATGAGTGTTTTGCAGCTGCAATAAGCACGCTGCTCTCGAGCGTGAAGGATTGTCGCGAAAACACGACACGTGCTTCCCAACGTGAATCCAAGCGTACATTATTGTCATGGGCATCCGCAGAAATTTTTCCAGGGCGGGGCAACGTCGACATTTCGCTCATCCTTTTTCAGGTTGCGCACGATGTAACGCAAATGGACATTCACAAAACGTTTTGTGCACTTTCTACATCACAAAGGAATTTTCCCAAGAAAGCACGCGCTCCGTTCGCATTTTTTTGAAATCGTATTCAGGTTGAGTTGTGTTCGAGTTTGCGAAAAGGTTGTGCTTTTTGTCCTCCTTTGCAGCTTTTGCTGAATTGGGGCACCATCCAATGTCATTATGATTGAGAACTGCAGACAACTGAGTCTGAACTGGACTTCAACTATCCACAACTGCGTTTGTGGTGCTCACATTAGTCTGTGCGGGCTGAACCTCACTTCTCAAAATTTAGTGAGCCATCAGAAATGCTTTCTTTTCATAAACTGCTTAATATCTATTTTTCGAGCACTTTCTACAAATAAATCATAATTTCAGAATAATCAACGACCAGAACATCAGTAGCGGTTAAAAAACACGAAAGTTGGACACTCTCGCAAAACTCTTTCAGTCAATGAGAAGTAGACCTGCAAGTTGACAACGACTATCGGACAAGTAACTAAAGTTAGAACACCACGCAAGCTTTTAAAAAATTGCGCAGGTGAATTATGAAAACTCGCCCCAGGAAATACAGCTTTGCACTTGCTCACTCAGAAGTCAGAACCGAATCTTATGTATATTTCCACAGCCCTGCATACATAACCACCACGCAGTGTGTTAAAAGAAGACTACATAAGCGTGGTTTGATGAAGTCAATGTGGTCCAACTACAGGCCCGAGGGCCACATGTGGCCCGCCACAGCGTTTTAGGTGGCCCGCGGAAGCATTCAGAAAAAACTTCAAATTTGAAATTTGCTGAAAAGCGTATGAGGTTACATTTGTTTCGTTGAATTGCTTTCGCTGGACAAAGTGCATCTGCACAAGCACAATGAATACTTCCTTTTCTGTGTACCATTATTGCTTTTGTTTTATTTATTTTACAATCAAATTAGAAGGTACGGCCCTCCCCTAACCCTCCGCTGGGGCACCTGACTGTATGACCTCTGTTTTTTCGGTGACCCGGCGTTCGTCGTCTTGAAGAGTTCATCTTGCGCAATGAACTCAATACCTCCAAATAAATCTGTCTATATCTATCAGCTAAACGCGACCTTCTCAAAGTAGCCATCAAACCAAATTGATACCCCGTATCTGCAATTAGGCAATTTTAATTACTGTGCAGTAGAAAAAAGAACAAGCACAACATATTTTATTAAAAAGGTAGGCTGCCAGGACCGTGAACTTGGCTCTTGTGCAGTGTGGGTCTTACCGGCAAATAAAACGATCATTGCAATAATTAAATCAATTAATCGAAATTGAGCTGCTGACTTCATGTTTTCTAGAAAATTTAGGTTCTTAGGCCTAATTTCCAGGGGGGGAAATGCCCGTTTTGCCCCCGCTGCGGACGCCCATGATTATTGTTTAATGTCTTCACACCCGCACATGAAAGAGTACAACTTGCGCATACGTGGCGTTAACAAGAACACAACGATAGATGAAAGGACACAAGCACAGATATGTGGTGGCAGCAAAAAACAAACGTATAGATGGCGTTACCACGGTTAATTTGATGTTTAGCACCGCTGCATAGCACTGTAAAGAGGCTTTAAGTTGACCGATAGGGATTTTTAAAGGAAAATATTAGGTACCCGATATCGACCTGTTGGGAACCGATTTCTCTGATTCTTGGGACCCGATGGTAATTCTCGCTGATTCTAGGGATCCGAATCGAGTCCCTAAAACACCTTAAAAACCCTGATATAAATAAAAGGGAAGAGCAGAGAGCACACAAGCTGCGTCGGCGAATACGGTTCTGCTGCTTCGGTGTTGGCAATGTTTATTTTCAAAACAATTGGTGTTTTAGCCTACGTTTCTCAATGCATAAGGTTAGCATTTGGGTGAAAACTTGGTAAACGTTTTGATATTATTCTAACTGATCAATATTATGTGCGTAGGAACTGATGGGATAATCATCGTTGACACAACGGAGAATCGCGTGAGCGCGGAGGAAGCATTTGCCGATCTACGGAAAGTAACAAAAAAGCCATTAAGAGCAGTGGTCGTGACTCACTTTCACTTAGGTTAAAATAAAATTTTTCTTGGACAACTCGAATAACTAAATGTTGTCAAAAGTATGTGGAGTACATCTGGGGTTCTAATCTATTCATAAAAAGTTGCGTAACTTTAAGGTGAAAATGTGCTAGTTGTGCCCTGGCAAAATTGTGCTTCTTTTGTTCAGGTGAAGTTTTTTGTGTTTAATGGTAAAATTTGTTATATTTAACAGTTGGTTTTAATCCACGTATGCGTTTAATTTATACAGTGGTTGGTTTTAATTTAAGAGAGATGTGTACAAATGTGCTTGTTTTGCAATCGTGTAATAGAACTCGAAAAAGTGCGTCGACTACAAACATGTATTACAAACTGACATTCAGAAACACTACTGAAGAACCTGACATGCAGTTAAAAATCTTACTACATGTTACAGAAACAGGGTGTCTTTTTTACTAATACTCCAGCAGCGTAAAAATGTGTTGCCCGATATGAGATATAAGAATATTTATTTTGTGTTTAGATCACATTAATGGGTTGAAGCGTGTGCTGGATTTGGCAAACTCAGACGACGTTAAGATATTCATGCATTCAAGTACTATGCGAATTATGAATGACTGGAGTAAGTCTTGCCGCATTGACTGCTTTTGTGCATTACTTCGTCAGAGTATGTAGCAAGATCACCTAATGACTTTAAAAGTAAGTTACTGTAGTACCGAAGACTATGCAGCAGTGTATGTACGAAAATGGTCTATAAGTGTTGAGGCGACGAGTAACGAGCTTTCTGTAATCAAATACGAAAAGCTGTTGTTGTAATAAAACTTTCCGACGAAATAAATCTCCAAATAAACTGTGATGCAACGATTGAAATTCGTAAAAGCGTGCATCGGAATGAATACATATGCTCAGTGGCGTAGCGAGGCTAAGTGCCGCCCGGGACCGACCATAAAAGTGCTGCCCTTTCCACCCCTCAAATTTGCTGACAAAAATTTCAAATGGAAGTTCATGTTTCGTGCTTATTTAAAAAGATAATAAAGCATCTTCAAAATCGCAATCAAACACTAAGAAACTGAAAAGTGTCTTTTTTTTGATTGTCGATTATTATTCTTGCTTTTTCTGCTTGTTGCCACCTTTCTCATCATTAATAATTCTATTTTTTGCTTTCTTTGCATAGGCATATATGAACCCCACATGTTTCGTCAAAGTTTCCTCCCTGTTGGTGTTTAAATCTCCGGTAAGCTCACCGCATGACATTTTAATAGTTTACTCATTCCAGGGGATCAAACGTAAAAAATAAGGGATTTGATGGCGGCATACCTATTTTGCAAATGTAAACATTTATGTATGTTAAAATTTCGTGCAGTATCCCCGTCTTTAACAAAAAATAGTGTATATACTGCGTGTATCAGGCTATATAATCAATCTGATAATATGATCTCGGTGATGTAAAGAACGTTTCATTGTTCATTTAACGTTTCAGTAGTGGTTTCATCCTCTTAGAATATATAGAAGACTTCAAACGTTAGCTCTGTGGGCACTTGCCCTGAGCCCTCTATTTGTGCAGGGACACATTTTGAAAAAATATTTTCAACAGGTATAAAACAGGCTATGGTTGAGAAGCGCTTGCTTGCAGTCTTCATCGCGCACTTGGTCTAGCTGTTGTGTTGGACCACTTCCAATTACACGTGCATAGTGTTATTCCTTGCCTTTGTTCGAAGGTTTTTAGTTGGGAGACTACGTTTGCGCAGGAGGGACTGACATTCTAAAATTTGACAAAAAATCCACTGATTCATAGTGTTTTATACTTCAATTTTGGGGGACTTGTAGCTCTTTCAGGGGGCTAAGCCCACCAAAACCCCCGTGGCGACGGGACTGGTTACCAGCAGACGTCTATTTCGAAAACTGTATTACCAAACTATGCCAGCTGGGACATAGGCCTTTTGGATGCTGAGCAGTGATTACAACAACGTCTTATGTTCGACGGTTATTGTGATGAACAAGTTTATTCAGTGCAGCCATTGCCAAGCTGCACAACAATTTCGATTAACACTCTTTTTGATAAAAGCGTTAACTACAATCATATCTAAACATATCCTTTACCCTTACGTTAGATTTTCAGGCTAAGGTTCTTGCCTCAAATTCATCAAAATGAGAGCAATAACTTTTTCTATGACTACCAATGTTTAAAGTGCACCGTTGAACAAAGGCGACTTAAGGAAAACCACGTTGCCTATCGGCTGGCTCTTATTCACTCCACTTGCAGTTGAAACATACAATCTGACCTCAAAGTTATCCACGAAAATACACCACAACTGCACTACCCAGCCTCAAGAACGTCATTTTCTGGCACCATTACGTCATGCAGAAAAACAGCCGTTGTATTGAAACTGAGAAAAGTTATCTTTGCAAAGTTCTTCACTTCAACAGCCAAAACTTAATGTTGATAGACCCACCTAATGACTGGGCTACAGCTTGTGGCAGTTATTGAAAATATCCCACTGAACATTAAAAAATAGCATGAGATGTGCCAAGAAATGCTTTTTCATAATTTTGGCGACAGCAACTAGCGGCATGCCAGCGCCTGAAATATGGTTCTTACCGGGGCAGTTTAGGCTAACGAACTTGCCCTAAGAGAACCACGGCGAGTCACTCAGTGTTTGCGAATTGGACACACAATCTTCCAACTGAGAGGCGGACACTACCACTGGACTATCGCCGCCCCAGCGAAATCTTCATCGCCAATGCCTAGGTGTCATAGGAGATGATATGATAATGCATTTGGGAGAAACCAACGATACGAGAAAAAGGATTAAGCTAGCCTTGACTATTTACCGTGATTGCATGCAAAAACTTTTTATGAGATTTTGGGAGTAGGGGCAATATAAATCAAACAACTGGGGCCCTAACGTTTTTCGTCTGCGGTCGAATGTCATCTCTTTCCTTTGCGCAAAGGACGTTTGACTGAGATGGCTGAAATGGCTTTGTCTGGCGAGGAAAGTGCATATAGGGTGCGCAGGAAAATTGTTCGCCCTCTTGGAAAAATGTTTTATGAATGAATTTATTTGCAAGCAGACACGAAGTCCATAGTACAAACATGCACTCCCTGCACAACGCAGGTTGACAAAAACAGACAAAACAGAACGTTTCACAACGGCATTGGAGACTAAATCGCAGGGTTACAGACAATTCCTTAATAGAACGTTTTACAACGGCGTTGGAGGCAGAACCACAGGGTTACAGACACATTCTTAACACTAAATGGTCAAGGCCAGGTAAAGTACGAATGCGCTGTGGCATGACACACCCTCAAACGAAAAAACACTGCAATCTTCGAGCACTCAGGCACGAAGTAAAATGCCCCCTCAAACAAAAAAACACTGCAATGTTCGAGCACTCAGTCACAAAGTAAAATGCGATTGTAGTGTTCACAGAATAAGGACGAATATAAAGTATAAAAAATCAGACTGCATCAAAACACGCAACCGTACGTTGTTAGAGTTCCTGCATCTTCGAAAAACAGGTACACATTTTTTTTAATACAGCCTCAAAGGTAGGAATGTTGCATTGAACCTGATGACTACTAACACTCGCTCTCCAGGGTAGGTTGTACAGAGCTCTGCATCCAAAGTTATAGGCCATACGCAATCTCTGCATGCATGACTTTTTGAAATTACACCATAATTGTGATGCATACATGGGCGTACACAAACGAGAAGTATATTTTTAACTGCAATTGAACATCGGGAAAAAGAGGCTCGCAGCTTGTTTGCGGCACAATATTGATATCGCAGTTGTCTCTGAATGTTTTTGTCATCTGAGAGCTCAGTTTTCAGTACAATCCCCAAATATTTGTGTTTAACAGCTTTTACATTTTGACCACCCAGTGTCTGTAATGGGGTGACTGTGCTTCTTTTTGCACTATTAGCCTTAAACGTCATACAAACAGTTTTGCTGCAGTTGAAAATAATTCCATGCGATTCTGCATAAGCCTGACTCACATCTGGTATACTTTGCAACACACGTACACTTGGACAAAACACTCAAATACAATGACGATGAGCGAATGAAGTTATAGCTGGTGGCGCTGTTTGAGTGTTTTGCTCCTCCTTCCAGTGTTGATTGTGTTTATCAACTATTAACACCTACTCTATAACTTTTGAACAAGTTTGATGTGAAAGGACGTGTTCTTGTCATCGTGTGGTATAACCAACATTTAATTCATGACGAAGCAATAATTTTGTATGCCTGTGAATATGGATCCCATATTTAAGAGCGGCATTTATTTTTTCGCGTATATTATAATCTACAACTTGTTTCGTAAACAACGTGACCTCTGAGGTGTTATGGTTGTGGATTGAGGTGAGCTATGGGGAGGAAACAATAGTAACGGTCAAACAGGCCAACTTTGGGGACATGGCTATAATGGTGGTGAAAAAAAAATGCTTTGTGTCATTTGAATAAGCTGGTTGCTAAGTTTCACACACGTATCAGAGAAGATTCTTCAAAATTTATTACATTCAACATCTTATTTTGTGTAACAGAATGGCATCTGCTTTATAGTGCTTACAAAAGATGCAAACTCTCGAAGGGCAAATCGTCAATTCGGACCGACTCTGAAACCTGGCAGTGAGCACATTAACTCTGGCATTGGATATCGACTCGTTTTAAACTCTGATGGTTTCGTGGATCCCGTTCACCCCACTCACACTTACGACAACACCGCTACGTACACTGTAGCAGGTCAGTGATCGGTATTTAGTTCCTGTATATGATGAAAACGGTGAAGTCACGAAAATGACTGAAATTTATCAAAGTGCCAAAAACACTTCGCGTTTTCGATGCAAAATTGATGCAACAACGCAAGCATCACTCTTCAATTAAAAACTTTATACATTCAAAAGTGTGATTGAACGTGGCGCATGGTTTCAGATCTTCAAACAAAAATGCCTGAACACGACTGAAACGGAACAAAACTGCAGTTCAGTAACAGATCTTCAAATTGGCAAAATATTTAAACTAGCACCAAGCGGTTACTGTTCATGTAATCACGCATTCACGCGTGGTGTTGGTCTCATTGAAGTGGGTCACAGGTTGAGAACGTCGCTGCAGGCAAGAAAAATTGCTGTACGTCAACCGTTTTGTCACATCGTTTTGATCTGAGTCAACGTCGTGTGCAGTGGAAAGATCTGAAAGAAACCTTAACGTTTGTTGTTCACGTCTTGTACTAGGAAGTAACATTCTGATAAATGCTGATGACATCAAACACACCAATTCATTTGTTTGCAAACTTTAAAAATTCTTGACCTTGTGTGCAACAAGATCACTTCCAGTCATCAATGAAAGAAGGATTAACTAGAAAGATAAAACCCTAAATCTTGGGTTTAACGATCACTGTTGACTCTGCCAACATATATAGAACATTCTCAATGAAAAATCTTCCCGTAGTCTCTGATTTTTGCGATCAAATCGTAAAAATTAATGATTTTTTTTAGGTATAACGTTCCAGCTTCTGCACACACCAGGAGAAACAGATGACCAAACCACCATCTGGATCCCAGAAAAACGTCTTGTTCTTCCTGCTGATAACATCTACGAAGCGTTTCCCAATCTCTACGCCGTACGAGGCACAACACCTCGGAGCTGCAGAAAGTGGTTCCAAAGTTTGGACAAGGTTCGTGAGTTGAAGGCCGAGTATATGGTGCCTTCTCACACCCGACCGATTGTTGGAGAGCAAAAAATATACGACACAGTTACGTATTATCGCGACGCAATTCAATTCGTGCATGATCAAACTATCAGACTCATGAACAAGGGCCTCACAGCAGATGAGATTGTTGATCGCGTGAAACTTCCGGTCACTCTTGCGTCTCACCCATTCTTGCAGGAGTTCTACGGAACAGTGGCTTGGTCAGTTCGAGGAGTTTACGACTCTGTTTTTGGATGGTTTGACGGTGATCCTGTAAACTTGTTTCCGCTAACCAGACGTAAGCGAGCAGAGAGATGGTCGAGAACGCTTGGTGCCGAGGGTGTAGAAAAACTTCTTGATGAGATTAGACGAAGTTTGTCATCGTCTCTTGATCATCAAAAAGTGACTGGATCTCACTTAGTGGATGAACTGCAGTGGTCTTTAGAGCTTTCATCAATGGTGCTTGAGCTTGACGACAAGGCGAGCTACGATGAAATGAAAGAAGCCAAAAAGTTAAAAGTTGAATCTCTCAGAGCACTTGCTACCACGTGTGTGAGCGCGAACGCAAGAAACTACTACCTTACTTGCGCAAGGGAAGTGGAACTCGTCAAAGAGCCTGAAGTAATGAAAGGTTTGGTGATAAACAGTGCAATGAGATCCGACATGGACGTCGTCATGACTGCTATGCTGCACCGCGTCATTGCTGAACGCTGCGATGCGACGACGTTGATAACCGTTGTTATTGCATTTACCGACATGGGCAAATGGTATCGATACGCTCTCAGGAACTGTGTCGTGGAATTGACATCCGGACACTCTGGTGCTACCCCCACATTTGACGTAAAATTAACGCTGACGTCGCAACTATGGAGGGAGGTGGTGACCCAGCAACAATCTACGCTCACCGCCTATGCAGCCGGGCGCATTGCAATGCAGGGAAGCGTTCTGACGTTGAAAAACTTCATGAGTGTATTCGACACAAGCATATAGCATCGCAGCATGAATTGCGACTTGCTATCTGAAAAGAGCAAATCAAAACGATTGCTTCCCGATTGACGCAGCATGTGAAGCGATAGCGACTCACTTATAACGTTTTCATCTTTAGATCAACCGTGATTTCAGTTACAAAGCAATATTTTGCGACAATTGCTGCCATTCGTATATCAGGCGTTCTTTGAAGTTTTTCGTTTAAACCTGCCACAACAACGTTCAGTTTTTCAGTTCTGACGTTTTCAGTTCAATTGCGCCCTGTATTATTTTATTGATAAACTTAGCGCTGGACCAGAAGAGCTGCAAGGACTTGTGACGATGCAAGGGCTTGTTCTTTACTTTAGTGTAGTAGTGAACCGAACCTTTCAATGAATGCAATCTTCGTAAATTCATCACTTTTTTTACACTCTGCCAGGTTATTGGTTGTGGTATCATTCGCGCAAATCGCCTTATAATTATGCTCCACTTACTCCTCGAGAAAATGCAGAGACTGATATTCTTTTGTAAAAAAGCATTTCCGTGCCTCGTTTACTCAGGAAGTTCAACTTTGGAAAGGCATTCCTGATTGCAATTTCTAGCATTTTCGGAAGCATGCAATATGTTTATTTATAAGAAAAAAGCCTACTCCTGCAGCGTTTGAAATGAATGCAATACTTTCAAGCGACATCGTTTTCTTCAGCTTGCATTATTCGGCTTAAACATGATTCTGCACGAATGTCAGCACGGATCGTATTATGGACAATAAACTTTTGTTGATTTTTACAATTGAGAGATTTCCTGAACAAAGCAAACAAGAGCTCTTGACCCTCCACCAATATATGGTCGCAATCCCAACGCTGTCGCTTGCAAGCAAAAAGCCATTGTTTGCTAAGTACGTCATTAATGGCAAACGGCTAAGACACCGGGGCGGATCCAGCCAATAAGTTTAGGGGGGTGAGATTTCAGTAATATATGGCAGTCAAGTCTCAATACGGGTTCACTACTGTAAGAGAGATGAAGTATAGTTCACAACACTGCTGTGACAAAACAGTGGACTGCACGATGGCCTTGTATCGCGAATGCTGTCATCCGAATTGTACGAAATCATGATGAAAGTTACTTTCGTACATTTTGGTGTGGGGGCGATCGCCCCCTCTGGATCCACCCCTGAGCAAAGTTGGCTCTCGCGTAAGTACTGATAAACCCGACTAGATGTTTGTGCATTTTGGTCGCGGTCATTTGGTTTAATGTCAACCGAACCACACGGAACTGAGGGTAAAGTACATTTGTTTTTGAGTGCCTACCGTCACTCACACAGCACAGTTGCCTATAGCTTACTGCTCAGCAACGTTCAGAGGATCCACAACTTTCCATCACGGTTTCCTTCACACAAGGCACTGGGAGCTGTTGATCGTAAGTTGACTTCGACATTTTTCAGCGTACATGGTCACAGTGTTTTTTAAGCCGTTTTTGGGTGTGAACATGACACCCTAAAATTTTGCCATGACACCCTAAATTCTGAAGCCAAGATACGGTTTTGCCTTGTATTGAAGTAAAACGATCTGAGGAAAGCATGTTTTCCTGCAGGTGGCTAGTACACCAGACGACTGCAATGTTATAAGCCTACACAATTTTCCAGCGCAAAGTTGGAAACGAAAATTGTAAGTGGTTTTCTGTGCATTATCATGCGCAGGGGGGGGTTAAGGGGGCTAGACCCCCGTAATGGAAATCGCCTAAACACAAATTTCTCACTGACATTTGTTAAAACGCAAATCAATTCAGCACATGCATACAAAGCTATATCAAGATTTCGATTATAACTAGTGGTGTAGTGATCTGCTACCTTGTTACGTTACGAGTGTTACACTTCAATTGCAATAAACAAATCGTGCTAAGACTATAGGAAACCCTCGCTGAATGTCGCTGTTCGATAAAGACGTTTGCGATTCATGAGTCATAATGGCATTGAGAGAAACCGGTTCATACATTCTATGACGTAAAAACTCTGCACGTGTTGCGCAATGCGATACGATTGGAGTTGTTCCTTGCAAAAGAAAGAATTGGATATATTTGCAGTGATTGAGCTCATTGATGGTGTGCTGGATATTCTCCGACAAAACAGAAGCAATTGCGAAAACGTTTTTCATAAAATAT
>JGI24158J21664_10001126_pt1 | contig 28741 bp, 17 predicted proteins | sample Ectturendosymbi3_FD_21664 | JGI IMG/M metagenome (IMG submission 21664) | reverse complement strand
GCACTTACGTGTCCTTCAACATGGAAAGTTTGATCGTTAACATTTGTCAATAAATACATTTGTTTTTACAGATTATTCAAGTGAGGGGGGGGCTTGAAACAAGAGACTATTACTTAAGGGGAGCGCGGTAGAAAAATGGTTGAGAGCAACAGCTTTAGCAGAAAAGAGATAAATGATAAGTAAAGCTTCTGCGTTAGACAAGACGCCGGCAAATGTCTTAAACACTTCGTTTTGACCTCGAACACCCTCAAGGTCAGTTGCATTGATTCAAGGGGGTGTTTCGGTGGACTTTTCAACCTACCAGAGCCTGAAAAGCGTGCACTTACACATACTGGATATAATACACGTTTCCAGCAATTAAGAACACTGACTGGCACGCAAGCGCAAGAACATCTTGTTTCAAAACCGGGCCGCAGCGACAAAGTCTGTCCCAGGATTCCCAAACATTTTCAAAAAACATTTTCCGTACTTCTAGCTTCATTTTTCGAAAATTTTACTCATTCAACACAATGCAGAAAACATCTGCGGAACTATTCTCAGCGGTGAAGAACAAAAAATTGAATAACTTTGGGAATTTTCGTTCTTTTTTCTTTAGAGTTTCCATACTTTTATGCACATTTTGGTAAAAGTCAATACTTCTTCAGGGTCTTGAAAACCCATTTCGCAATTCAATACTTTCAGTACAGCGTGGGAATCCTGCTTCCCGGTGAGTGAGATTGACGTGTGCCCCCCCGAGAAGCTGGTGCGGGAGTTGCCGTAGCGAAGAGAGAGACGCGCGTTTCTCGGTCGACAATTGCCCTCGGGTTGTTCTCAGTAAAAGCGACAAAATATCGATAATGAATAATTGATCTGAGAGACTTTGCAACGTCTTTTATGCGCAACGAACCCTCCCACCACGATCCGAAGCCAATATTGTTGAAAGCGATCAATATTCACATCATCCTACAGATGACACGGGCCGCTAATAGTCCGGTTTCTGGGCGGGCCGCTAACGCTATTTCTAGCTGTTAGATTTTGCCGGACCGCTCCGCTTACTAATTTCGAAAAGAACTTAATTTTGTGTTAGGAGAACCACTCGGTGGCGTGAGAAGTGAGTGAAACCGAAGTCTTTATAGCAACTTTGAGTGACACAACCTGGCTTTTGTGGAAACCACCGCAGTTACTCGAAAATTAATAGGTGTTTTTTGTATGTACCAAATCACTATCGCTTCAACAGCAAAATTGTTTTTGTTTGATATTTGTAAGTAAACCGTATAATTGTTTAGCGGGCCATGCACGGGCCGGATTGAAAAAGTAAAAATGTCCTCGGTCAACGGGCTGGATTTCGCGGGCTACGGGCGGCCCGGGCCTAAAAATCTTGGACCGTGCCATCTCTGCTTCATCCCTGTAAAAACAAGAAAAGGGCCTCTCGAACGTCACCGAACAGTCAGGCCGCAACGGCGGCGATTCCAAAGATATTTCGTATCTGCCTCGGCACCAGGACAGTACAGACGACGGCGCGACTGCGTTTAAGTGCGGGCAAGTAGAGCTGAGCCGTTACGGAACGTGAAGCGGAAAATGAGGTTAAACGGAGGAGGATGGTGCCGTTGCCGGAAATCCCCGCGACCCGCGTTGCGTTCGAACAGCATATCGCCGCGATGTCGTTGCAAAAAACGAGAGGGGGAGGGAACGACGATTAGCGACCAATGCGAAGAATGTGATCGACCAAGTTTAGCAAAGCGCAAGAAGACGATAGGCGTCGCGTCGCTAGATGGAAGCGCTTACCGGGGTGGCTTTCATTTCAGAAGTAGGTAGTTTTTCGTAGCGCAGATGCTTTTAAATCGTTTTTGCCACGCTGGCATCCACCGTTTGGCACAAGACACCTTTCTAAGCATCGACAATTTACACGTTGTCGATATGATTGCAGTGAACATGCAAAACCTCTCGCACACCGTCGACAGCCATGGTTTACGGCATGTTTTCGATTCTTGAATCACTCGCTCTAGAAACATATGAACTGCAGGTTTCTCGCCCAAGACAGCAGCATTTGGCGGCGAAAATCGCCCAAAGGTCACGGCTAAATGTCTCACACTAAGGCGCGTCGTACACTGAAGGAAATGATGCAACCTGTTCAGAATCAAAACAAGATGCTCTTCTGTTTCTTGTCGACTCAAAATATTTGCTTGTTTTGTGTCTGGGGGGGAAAGATAAAGGGCGAAATGACAGCTTCTTTCTCTTTCGTTTTTATCGCATCACCCTGCGTGGCAAACGAGAAACAAAACCCAAGAAATGCCTCCACTGCTTCGCATCCCCCCCATCCCATTAAGCAGGATCGCTCCGCGACGGAGAACAACAACTCGCTCACCCCTCTTGCGGTCCTCCCTTCGACAAATCGAATACTTGGCGTGGATTCATCGCCCACTGGAATGATTGAAGCAGCTTTGCGCCCTTTAGCATCAAAAACGGCGTTTGTTAGACCACAAAAAACGTCTCTTACATCAGAAACAAACAACGTTTGTAAGATCACAAAAACGTTTGTTACATAAGAAACGTCACTTGTCATGATGCGCACTTCAAATCAAGCCGAACTATACACTGGCAGGCAGGAGGTACTCTTAAACAAATTGCCAACGATGCGTAGCAGCAATCGGGCACTTGACGAATATGCTATAGCAGTATGTCTGTCTTGAAGTCATGGCGAAGAAAAGGCTTGAGAACACTTAACATTTCAGATACGCAGCACGGCGCACCTTGGTTGTGCACGACAGCTGCGCGGAGCTAGCAGGCCAACTGCCTGATGACGAGACTGCTGTCGCTGTGCTGCTTGCGGCAAGTAAGTCGGCTCGCAGGACGGAGCCTAAAGGTGAGGCCTACAGCGCAAAACGCCAGCGGATCTGAGGAAAGTGCTGGCATTGTTCGAGCTCCGGGAGCGAATTTGAACAAAGTACAGCGAACGAAACCAGCGAACGCGGTGATAGAAGTTTGCCGCTTTCGGAAGCCTTTCCAGTCGACAATAGAATAAACAAAGATTTTCGCGCAGCTTCGCAATAGTTTTAAACCCGCCTTTAAGAGAATCAAGCAGCAGGTCGCACACCACCACATCGGGTCGTTGCGCGTTCGAGCAATTTTCACCCCCACCCCCCGCCTACCTGGTTGCCGCCGCTCTTCGGATTGATGAAGACTAGGATGGGGGTGACGAAGGACGCCTGGTGGGCCAGGGGCCGGACGACGAAAGTGCGCGGCCGGTCGCGCGACGACGACTTCTTCCGGAAGGTGCTGCCCGAGCCTCGCTTCTTCTTCGATCGTTTAGTCACCGACTTTTGCTTCTGCGACGACTGCGCGAAAGGACAGAGAGAGAGAGACGAGTGATTGGTGCGATTAGCAAATAGTTGAAAACAAACAAAACAGACCGACGCGTCGCTCTTCACAAAAGCAAAGGAGCATCGGCTCAGCGCAGGGGAATCACCTTCATGCGTTCTGACTGTTGTTGGTATTCTTTCTTTAATTCTTTTTTTAATTTTGCTAAGTTCAACATCTATACCAGGGGTTTTTAAGGTGTTTTAGGGACCCGATCGTGTCGCTAGAATTGAAAATCGGATCCCTAGAATCAGAGAAAATTATCAAGGGAAATTTCTATGAAATTTGGTCTGAAATTTTTCGGGTCCCTACAGGTCCATACCGGGCACCTAACATTCTCCCTAAAAAAAACTGCCTATACATTCATTCTCAAAATCAAAACGCACACCACCTAACAAAAGGCACCTTGAAAACGTTACGGGAGCGCGCACGGCTGTTTNTGGCCTGTTTTCAACGATGACAATATTGTGTGCTGCTGCTGTTGCTCCGCNATGCCATTCGTTGTTCGGGACATCTGCCGGTGGGATTTGAAAAACAACAACTCAGCACCAGGCAGGCCGCACCAACGCCTTTTAAACGCAGTCGTGTCGCCGTCTGTACTGCCCTGTACCGAGGCAGTTACAAAATGGCTCTCGTTTTGGAAATAAAACTTGACGCAGAAGTCGGCGTGGACCAACAAACGCAGTCGAAAGTTGCCAGATTTGAAATAAACGTTTTTAGTTTTCTACTGAATTTTCTCGCGCTCTTTTATCACCGTCACCCGGCAGTGCGAAAGAAGTCAGCGAGTACAAATATTTGATGACTAGCAATGTGAGGGAATTTTGAAAACTGCGAGTCGGTTGCGCAAAGAAGCGTGCACACTTGAGCAGCAAGCACCTTCGTGATGGAAGTGAACGCAGCAGCGAGCTCCCCACCACGAGGTGGGGAGGAGATGAAGTACGCAGCGGAAGGCGAAGCAAAACCGTGCAGCAACGGNTGGTGATCGAAGTCATGCATGAATGCGTTCGTTGCTGACGTTTTGGCTGCGAANGTCACGCATGGCAAACGTCTCAAGCGCGGTGCGGTNCCCCCCAGCTGCGAAGCTATCAGCCCGCGACGACGTCAGCCGAACAACGAACAGTGAACAATCGCGCGCGTGCTTTCAGTAAAGCACCGTCCTGAAGAAGCAGTTTAGCGGCGCCCATTCTTGCCTGTAACTTGACCTTCCAGTCGATCGGCGGGAACGGTTCGTCGCGCTGGCACGGGCAGGAAACATCCAATCAGAATCAGGAACACACGACAGCCATAATGCTCAGTATTTGCTGCAGTCAAATACCAGCGAACTCATGAAAGAAACACGCGCCGAGAGCACGAGTGCGCAAAGACTTGGCGTTAATTTTTTATAAGCGTGCAGCAGTGGCCTGAGGTAGACATCCTCACCATCTTTTCAGAGAACACTTTTTGAAGCCGAAGCGTGAAAACGATTGCCAACGATAGCAGAGACGACTGTAAAGATACCGCAAATAGTCAAGGTAGACTTATAAGTCCAAGCTAGACTTCATATATGAAAAATCAAAATTAACGTTTCGTTTAACGCTGAGTCTTTGCGCACTCCTGCTATCGGCGCGTGTGGCTTTGATGAGTTCGCTGGCATTTGACTGCAGCAAATACTGACCATTACGGCAGCCATTGTCCCTTGCCACTGCCATACATGCTTAAGTCTATTGTATTGCGTGTGGGAGTCTAAACGTCATACAATATAATATTTTGAGCAGCAATAGCACTAGCAAGCGAATACGTTTTCGTTTTCGTCAAAACCATCGCCGGCAGCAATGGTTTCGACGAAAGCGGCCGAAAAACAGGCCCGCAGCGACGGGGGCAGTCCCCCACAAATATTTTGTGCCCCTCCAAATCGCGTTATGCTCAGGAAATATGTTTTAACGGTATAATAAAAACAAAAATATTTCCCCCATAAAAATGTATTTCCCCCCCCACCCCAAACCTTGAAACCTGGCCGCAATATGCTTTGCAGTTTTATACCGTTTCGACTACTGTCGGACAGGCCGTCGAATTTCTAAGTTCCATTCACTCAGACGCCAATTATTCTGACCTTGATGATCCACGTGGGGGGAACGACGCTCTTGGCGAAGAAGCCCAGAGTACACGGCTCGTTGATCTTGGTGATGTGAAAGCAACCGACCTTGTTGTGGTAGGCTTCCTTGCACCATGAACAGCTGATTGATATCACCTGCGCAGGGGAAGGCAAGTTCGCGAAAAAGAACAAAAAACAGTGGAACACTAAAACAGTGGTTCTCAACCGGGGGGGGGCGCGTCTCCTCAGGGGGGGAGTCAAGAAATTTCCAGGAGGACGCGCGCCCTCACGCGCCCTAAAACGTGGAAAATTAGATCAATAAATTTTACCAATAAATACATTTGTTTTTGCAGCTTATTCAAAGTCAGGGGGGCGCTTGAGACAAAGGACAATCACGGAAGCGAGGCGTGGTGGAAAAAAGATTAAGAAACACTGCGCTGAAACAAAGCGGCGTGTGTCCGCTCGCGTTGAACAGCAACAGCTTTGGGCCACAGCGGTTAGCTTCCTCCAGCAGTCCTGGCCTGTGCTCAGGCCCGTAACCAGCTTGGGACACCAGGGGGGGAGGGCGATGATTTTTCTGAGGGCCCAAATTTTTTAAACTATGTCCAATAGTTTTAAACGTGTCCCACACATTTTTCCAAGGGGGGCAAAAAATTTTGCAAGCATAAGTTGACCCTGCCCCCCCCCCTAGTTACGGGCCTGCCTGTGATGCCAAGACCCTACCATAAGGGAAGGATTCTTCCTCTGTACCACATGACATTTGAAAATCACTCGGCCCACTGTTACGGCCAAGTTGAAAAGCAATCAAATGGTCTATGACAGCAGCAGCAGCCACCCAGTCTATCGACAGGAAATGCGGTAGTTAGGGAAAACAAACGAGACAAGGGTTTCTACACCAGGGCAGGGGCCTTGTCGTCTACAGCCCGCCCTGAACGACAGCGAAGACCGAAACGACAAAGATTATTATGTCGCAACAATTGCTGAATCGCCGAACACGCAAAGCGGAAACTCAGCCAAGTGCGACGAACGTTCCGGTTGAGCTGACGTCGCGACGCAGATCGCTGAATGATGAAAAGCGGTCGCGATCCGGTCCCGGCACGGTTTGACGACAGCACCATGGGCGTCAGAAAGGGCAGGGGAAGGCCAAAGTCCCCCCTTGGGTTTTAAATTTGACATTTCCTAAAGTTTTAGCAAAAAAATACTGTTTTCTTAGTTTCGAGTGGGTAAAATGAAATTTCACCACTGTTGGCCCCCTTCCCTGGAAAAACCTTCAAGGCTACCCCCTGAAAAAAAAACCACTATTGTCCCCCTGGTAAAAATCCTTCCGACGCCTATCGACAGCACAAACGCGGCAAATTTCCCCCCCCCATCCCGCAGTGGCGGCGTTCAGTCGCGTCTTTTAAAGTATATACTGAGCTGAGAAATTGTTACTGGTGTTTCGCAACAGTCCAAACACCTGCACACGTCGATGAACCTTTAGAAGGCAGGCCCAGTGCTTTGGTGGTTGGAATGAGCTAAAAGCGGCATTTCGAAAACTAGAACATAAATCGGGTGCTTGAAATGTCGGCAGCGCTGACGTTGCTTCGTCTCCGAGGCAGGCATTGCCAATACACAGTGCTTTAAGTTGCAACTCGCAAGAGCTGCACAGTGTCAGGCGTTTCAGTCCCGTTCTTTCATAGAAAAGTACCTGTGTTATCAGATGTATAGAGCGCGTTGCCGGTTTTTACGCAAACAATGCACCTTCACATCAAACAATCCACCTTCATATCAAACAATGAGCCTTGATATCAAACAATGCACCTTGATATCAGGAAAAGGTCAGGTGCGCGCGCTCGCTAAACAACAATTCACAGCGCAACACTGCCCAGTTGACACACGACCCCGGGGGGGGTCGAACGCGGCTTGCGCGGGGAAGACAAAGAGACGCGCGCGCTTCGGCAACCATCCGCTCACCTTTGTCTGTTCTCGAAAACGGAAGCGCTTCTCGAATTCCTGCAAAAAAGGGAAATCACTTGGTCATGGAAGGTTCTCGAAAAGAAAGCGTGTGGTTTATGGGCAGGTATGGAAAAAAAACAGAAAATAAATAGCATCGCTCCATTTGTCGCTTGAAGGCAGTGTTGTCAACCTTGGGGTTTCCCGCCAATTTGGGCTTGTTTTTTTGTGGATTTGCGGTTTTTTTTTGAAGACTTGCTTGTTTTTGGGCTTGTTTTGATTAAAATTTGCTTGTTTTTTGGGCATGTTTTAGCAGATTTCTGTATTGCGGATTGCTTTTTTACCAAATTTCATAGCCATTTTGTTCTTTCAATTTACTGCAAAGCGAAATTTGGGCGTGTTTTTGTGTAAATTTGCTCATTTTGGGCTTGTTTTTTCGGATTTCCCTGCCTGTTTTCGTATTTAACTGACCTGCTGGTTTTATATATTTTTTAATTTTTCTACCAAACGCGCGTTGGGCTTGTTTGTCTTGTAAATTACCCATTCTGGGCTTGTTTTTCAAATATGCTTGCTAGTTTTCAAAAAAAAAACCTGGCATCACTGCTTGAAGGAAAGCGTCAATCTTTAAGCGTAGCTTTGCCAGCGAACGCACGCGCAGCAACTTACACACCACACAGCAGCCACGCGAAAACAAACCTTGCCGCAGTGCTTGCACTTGCCTTCTTGCTTTCGCCTGTGAACCCAGTGGTGGTGGACGATCATGGCCTGCAAGGCACAATGCACTTGTGTTGGTGGAAGGCGTGGCAAGCCAGGAAGCGCAAAAAAACGGTGACGGTGGAATACTTGCGCAGGCAGCATGGCTTGAAGCAGTTGATTGGATAAATTAGGAGTAGCACGAAATATGTTTCGCAAACCTTTCTTTTCGAGCTTTTCACATTTGGGATAAAAGTTCCATTCCACATGATTTGCGGGAAAGTGATGATTAGAAGGCTTTGGCTACCTAGTGACTTAACGAGGACGGGTAACAACTGCTACACTCACCTCTCTGGCGTTTCGCGTTGTAGCCTCGCGACAGGTCGTCTTACAGCGGAAGCCAATCTGCATCAAAATCAAGTTTATTCCAGGAGTTCGGGCGGCAGTGCAAATGAAAGACACTTTTTCTGCTATTATTTAGAAACGTTCGGGTTTAGAATAATCCTTTTTTTCTGTGACGCTTTTGACACTGCAAGTAATAGTAGGCTGCTATTCCTGACAGCATTTTGAAAAACCCGCACTTATCTCTAACTTGAGCTCGTGGTGTCGGGGCGAGACGTTTTGCGTCTTCTGCCCAATTACAAATGCCTAAGCGTTTGCGATCGGATCCGATGCAATAGATTTTGCAACAGGCTCGCTTCCCGAAGGTTCCAGAACTTTCGCAAGCAATTAATCGCGTCTTAACATTTGAACGGGGCAAGGCCAGTGCCATATGTTTGGAGCTTAGCTTCAGGGGAGTAACGAGGGGGGCAAGGTGGGCACAATTTCCCGGGCGCTGAATCACTATGGGGGCGCCTAATCATTGCGCAGGGTGCCGAATGACCATGAAGAGCGCCGAAAAGTCCCAACAATGTCACAAGCACTTTCTTCAATACAGTACATTTGCTTCCGAAAGAGCTCAGGTTCGAACATGGGGTCGTCAAACTTCTTGCCCCGGGCGTCATTTATCCTCGTTGGCGCCATTTATCCTCGTTACGCCCCTGCTTGGCTTGCAAAAGTAACCAGTGCGAGAGCGTTCAGTGTTGCACGGAGCAACGACGCAGCATTTGTCAATCGGCCATGAAATTATTTCAATTGACGTACGGTTTCAGGGGCAGCTTTCGACCGACAGAGAGTGCGACATGTAACGAACAACTCCATTCTTTCTTTCATTTGTTCAATTTCACGCCCGCTTTGTCTCTAGGCTAGGTCGTTTTCCCTCTAGGCAGTTTTTTTCGCTCATTTTTCGGCCACAAACCGAATTTTTTTCAATTGACCCAAACTATTAAGTCAATTCGGTCATAATGTCCAAAAACGTAGACTAGTGAATACCGTTACGGCGAGTTTTAATACTATTATGGGACAAATGACCGAAATGTCTCAGCGAGAGAGCGTCTGCATGCACACATTAAACAAACATTTGCTCAGTGCAAAATTTTCTCCGAGGGAACACTGCTGTTCAGGATGGTGAGCGACTGGCGAGCGATAGAACGACGAAACCAAGGTTCGCTTCGCAGCATCGATGACAGCTCCTGCGCGTCGCGACGACACAAAGCAGGCGCCCCGTGGCCTGCCACGGGGCAAAGATAACGCAAATAGGAGCGCTCGTCGGCACGTGACCGGCGCGGGGCTAAGCGCGTGCGGCGGAACATCAATTGTTCGCGCTCTTTCGGTCGTGTTCGCGCTCTTTCGGTCGTACACAGCCGAACGTTTGACTTACCTTGACCAGCTGCTCGTAGCAAGAGTCGTGGACGACGATGTGACAAGCTGAACATTTTTTTCGCGGACCGGATTTCTATACAAGCAAAGGAACAAGGATGAGGATTTGAAGCAGACGAAAACGTCGCGACTTTAATCGCTAGCGACTCTTTATTCCGTGAAACTGTGCAGGCAAGATGTGTGAAATTTTTCACCCCCAAAACCCTGCAACTTTTGTACCGAACACGGTAATTTTAGGATCGTTACATGACCTTATTCTGTGACGGCGCATCGCGTCACATGCTTAGAAAGCACGCAATCGGGAAGTACTTCGAAAATGCAGCTACGCACAAGCACTAGCAGAGTGAACCTGGTCGAGTGGGAATCTCTGTTGTGCTTGACCGTTGCACTTGCAGACTTTTCGTTCTTTCCGTCGCGTGTTCGCATCTCCCACATGGATCCGCAATAAAATTCCCAAGAGTTGACACTACCTTGGACTAGACCAGTGGTTCTCAATCTTTCAATGGTTCGTGGCCCCCTTCCAAAGACTGTCAACATTTATGGCCCCCCGCCCATCAACGGGGTTTTGCAGTATCACGACAGAGCTATTTAGTAAAGGCCTCTGCTCGTGACCCTCCTTGGGGTCCGAGGGCTCCGGTTGAGAAACCCTGGACAAGATTGACCGCAACTAGACGATTCCGGACCGTCAGCTAGTCAAAGCGCGTTGAGTGCAATTGGCAACTTAAACAGCAAACGCTTGTGTCGCTTGACCTCCAGAAACAATCAACAGTTCCTGAAGATCGCGTTCATACGAGCAAACTTACAGTGCAGGCAGTTTCGCCCACGTAGCACAGGTCCCCGGATGCGTTGCTTGGCGCCCACAAGTGATCGTCGCATAGCGCGTTCTCCTGCAAGGAACGGAAAAGAAACAAGCTAGAGCCGTATTTTAAACATGGCACTCGGGTCAAACTTGGCAGTTAATACGTTTATTCGTGGCTAGTGAGGCAAATAGGTGCCGCGAGGGAGCAAAGGCTGACTCGTGTCTTTGAAGCTATAAAACACGTTAAACACGACTTATGGCAATGACGATGGTTTGGCAAGCGCATGCCTTTAATAACTGTAGGCAAATGTGCCTATATTGCATGATCACCATTATCCAGGCTGACTGGGACGTTTCCGGTGTAGAAACGGCTTTTACAACAATTGTAACTTGCTGAATGTTGAAAAAATTTCATTATTAATAAAACAAACACAGGTCCACGCCGAAAAAATGCGTGGGGCAGGTAAGTGACACGAAAAAACACGAAATGTCGCCAGTAACCTTTGTTGGCAGTCTGTACAAGACCTATTCCGTATTTTGTTCGAAAATTGCAGATGTGCTTGNAATAAAAGCACATGAGATTCAGACTTGAAAATTTGTTTATTTTTGGCAAATTTTTCGTTTTTTNTTACACATTAGGCGTGCTTANCAATTTCGGCGAAAATTTGTTTACAATAATCTCGGGCAATCAGTGACAAACTAACAATCACAAACTATTTAAAACAAAATGATTTTGACTATCTAAACCCTTGTAACCATAGAAAATAACTTGAAGGTAAAAACTGTAATTATTTCAAAAACAAGCACAATCCACCACCCCCTAATTAAACGCTTAGGGTACGCGTAGGGTGAAATACACCTGCCAATTAATGGCAAATTACTAATCACATACTATTTAAAACAAAATGATTTTGGTTATCAAGGCCATATGATCACAGAAAATAAGTTGAAAGTCGAAAAAAGATTTAATTACTTCAAAAACAACTACAACATTCTCCCCTCAAAAAAACGCTTTGGGTGCGCGTTGTTTTATTGTACATAAGGTACCTCCAGCCAAAATGGCGAAGTTTACGAAAACCCGTGGCAATTGGCGGCAAACCATGGACCACTCCGCATTAGGTAAGTAATTTCCACAAGTAAATCTCTCTGAACAGAATAATAGCAACGTTCAAATGTGCTAAACAACAGAATCTACATAGCCGCTACGCTGTCATTGGAGAAAAGGCGGAATGCACAGAAAATGGTAAGCCGCACTTTCGGAAATACTGTTGGTCTAATTGCATTGACCTGGATGCTGTGCTGTCTTGACGGGCTTGAGTGATCTCTACCTTTGCGGCTAACAACAGATTGGGATTAAGTTGAACATGTCTCGGGGAATGGAAGAAGTGCAAGCCGCTTTCACGCACCGACGCTTTTATCGTTTTCGTAGCTTGTCGAAACCATTGACATGGGGAGAGTGTAGCTTTCTGCAACCCGTATAATGGACAAGGGCTTTGCAGTTCATAGTCCAACATTTTTCCTTTCGTGCAAGCACAGTGCTTAACCCTTTGAAGGCTTTACGAAATGCCAAATCCTTTACCAAAGCCTATTTGAGGAAATGCATCATCTCGTGAAACCACTATTTTTGGGGGTTTTGACAGGAAAAGAGGCTTATCATGTCTGAATAACAACAAAAGAGGCTTATCATGACTCAGGCGGTCGATGCCAAACATAGTTTCGCCAAAAATGTCCAATATTACCTGACAAATGTCGGTTTCGCATGTCCACTGTTTCCTGCATGACATCAGCCGTTTTTCACACATGAAGTAACGCCGACAAATCAGTCCATGCAACCCACCCACCCACACCCCTTAATCAAAAAACTGCAAAACTTATGCAGATTTCGATAAAAGTGCTTCAAACAACCCGCTGAAAAAACAGCTATTGAGGGAATGAAGTTACTACGTGCTTTTTAAGTCTTTTAACAATTTAATTGAAAAAACACGTAGTCTGCGTTGCCTAGAGTCACCTGAGCAGAGATCTAACAAAAGAAGCAACCCGTTTCGAAAGCGTCAAGCGCACACTGCCCGTGCGTGTGGTCCAGAGACGGCACGCCAACCTGACCACACGGTCTCGCGACGCTCTGACTTAAGTTTGAGGACTAAGGGTCTCGGGAATAGTTTACCTTCGGCATTCAGCGGTCGGGAAAGCCTTTCATGAAATAAGCGTCTGCCCGTCTAGGTCTATACCTCTGCATGTGAGGTGTCGCTCTCGCCGAGTGCAGGCCCGTAGCCACGGGGGGGAACATTTGGGGACAGTGCGGGGACAGTGCCCCATAAAGTTTGTTGTGCCCCAAAAAATTTTATACATCTCGTATAATAAAAAGAAGAATATTTTCCCCCTAAAAATGTATTGTGACCCCTAAACCTTAAAACCTGGCTACGGGCCTGGCCGAGTATAAGCCGGCGATGACACCGCATAGCGAACGACCACAGCTTCCGGTTTGATTCCCGATCGAACGTGAAGCAGGAATTGGTCGAACACCGCATTGCCAGTAAAAAGAACCGGCACTGTTTTTATGTGAGAAAACATAGTGATTAACAACAACTCGAATAATATTGAAAAAACGTCTGAGGCCAACGCTCGGAGGACGCCTCAGACGCCTTTGACAGACTTTGGGGTCTCCAACGGCCGCTTTAACAGGAAGGAACCTTGCTGCAGTGTACCGAACGTGTTGGAATGATAACCTTTCGATATTTGTGAAGGGCCAAAAAAACACACGTCACGGTGATTGCCCTTGACAGCCATTCACCGACTCGAGCGTTGCCCGTGAAGTCCTGACCACCAACTAAACTATTCCAAGCTGATCACAAACAAGAATGTCTGCATACGTAATTAATAACAAAATAAAAGAAAAGATTGTGACAGAAAATTAAATCTCATGCTGACTAACTGCGCATCAGGTCGCGGCGGAAGGCCGAAAAACCTGACAGAAAGAGCCCAGCGCCTGTCGCAGGTTAACAGGTGAAGAAGATCACATCAATTGCCCTGCAGGGGTTTGCAGGTGTCGGGTGCTAATCCATAACAAAGAAAACAAGCGTGGGACGAACGCGCGTCTTCCACAGTCACGGACCCCCACTCCCTACCCCGAGACACGAAACCGATGTTCAGCACGAAAAAATGATATTTCGGTGGCAGAGAAAATACACGGAAAGGATTGCTGCGCGGAAAGAAAAACGCGGCGATGTTTTCGAACGATTCGCACCGGCGAATGGCGTCGGCGATAAAACAAAGAAAACATCTCAACTTCGTGACGTGAATCAGGTCGACGAGCCCAGAAGAAGGTCAAGCGCGTCACAGCAGGGCCCTTCACTTTGCGCCCGGGTCTCCCGTGGTGACAAAGTCGCCTCGGAGAAAGGACCCTTTCACGAAGTTGAGATGTAACCCTCCATTGACCCTCCAGGGGCCAGGGGGTAACACACACGCGACAAGGGAAGCGAGCTGGTGCGCACACAGATTTCGACCTGTTTAAGCTGCTGCTGCTGCTGCTGACGTACCATGGCAACGAAGTTCGACAGTCACTGTTCAATGCAGCGGTCGATCTCGAAGATCAACATAAGAGTAACGTCTGAAGTAAGTGTCAAGATTCAAGGCCACTCTTTTCAAAAGATGTCTACAACAACTGTCCATGGCCTCAGACAAAGGTCCAAAGCCTGTTTTAGCGCATGGGTGCTGTTTGTTTGCGACCAATGGAAGAGCAGGAAACGTTTGTTTAAGCAGGGATATCCGACTTGGTGGGGTGCAGTAATGGAAATGTACCTGTAGAAGCTAGAGGGAAGTAGTAGGTAGCCTTTATTTCAACGGCAAGCCGCTGCTGACCGACAAGGTTGTTCCTAACAAAACAGTCTGGTCATTTCAAGCGGTTCCAGCTACTGAAAACCACAGCGGAAGTAAAATCAACACAAGATCAAAAACAACAACGAAACGGAAACGGTGATCCGCAAAAGGGTTGTGCCTAGAAGCTTTAACTAAAATAAATATGAGATGTGTTTCAGGCACAAGACAAGCAATTTAGTTAAAAGCATCGAGAGAAAAGCATTTTGGCGTCGACGATGTTTACGTGGCTGCAGTTGAACGTTAAAAATAGACGCTCAAAACAAACCGCGCAATCGCAGCAGGGTTCGGGGGAGGAGAAAAATCGCGTCGAAATCGCGGCAACATTTGCGCAGCGCTGTGAACGCGAGGTCCTCCTCAAAGTTCAAAACACCAAACGCCGGCGGACGGGCGCAAACAAAAACAATCGCCGCGAAAAGAGCCGCCAGCGAGAGCGCACCTACGTAAGCAGCAGACGTGGGTAAGCAAAACAATCGCGATGGCGTCCTGGAAAATATCTAGCAGGCGTTGTATTTTCGCTCACCGTCCAATCGACCTCGCTCTTCTGCGAGCATTTGTGATTGAGCACGGGCGAAGCGCCGCCCAGAGAGTTCGTCACCAGCTCGTTCATGAAGCCGGCTTTTTGTATGGCTTTCCTGTAAAAATAAACAGTGATCGTAATTCCTCCTGCTGCTACTAGGTCTTGCGAGTCATGGACGGATTATATAATCGGCCAAACACAGAAAGTACAGCAAAGTAAGAGGTTTCTCTTTTTTTTAAACGATGCACAAACAAGGAAGTTAAACGAACACACGAACGTCATCTCTCGAGAAACTGCTGAGTGCGTGAAACTGTGTGCAGTGAAGCGTGAAAACTCGCAGTCAGTTTCATTTTCGATATAGAAATGGGAAGCAGAGGTAGGGATGTTCCGTTATTAACAGGGTACTCTGCATCTTGAAGCTGAACCGCAATTAATGATGTAAGCAACAGCGTTTTCATCACTTATTGTTGATTCGATAGATCTATCAGTCTGTTCTCGAAAACGTTCAGTTCCAGACAATTAAACGCAAGAACTTGCAAGTTATCAACAGTAACCACATTTTTAACTTTACTGCTTATCAAAGCGGACTAAGCAGTTCGAAATCTTTCTAAATGTCGCATCTCGACTTCAGGTAACAACTGCATAGTCACAGTTAAAATGTTAATGTCTCTGTACTACATATAATGCGGCACATCTATAATACTAACGCGCTTAGCTACTTTTTTCATGCGACAAAGCAACTTGCTTGTTCACAATACCCTTAACAGATCACGTAGCGGAGGTAAGCTGCCAGAAAACAACAACAGCGCTACCGACCAAGCACTCCACAGTCGCACGCTACTCAGCCAAGACCACGATACAGCGTTGGACATGGTGCAAAGCTTGTGGCCTCTCGATTGCCCTGTGATGATGTCATCAAACTAAAACTTTGAGGAACCTTTTTATCGCACGAAACCTACGCTTCGCCAGCGTCACGCAGCACGCCCTGCTCCTACGCAATCAGTGCCAAACATTCAACGAAATCGGTAATTGTAAAAAACAAAGTATGATAAAAATGATCGAAACAACAGAGAGACATGGCAAAAATAAGAGGTGAGAAGACTTCGAAGTCAAAAGAACTTTGCTCAAGAACAGCTAGGTTACCACGATCAAGAAACAAACGGAAAGTACGCAGTCACGCACTCAAGGCTCTTTCTGACCAGCACTTCGGTCGGACTGATCCTTCTGCCCTGCGCACGCTTGTGCGTCAAACAATGAACCAGCGTAGACCAGTCGTTCTTGCGTCTCTTCCAGCCCGGCGGTACGAAGCATCCACCGTCGCAGGAGATCGGTGTCATAGGCTCTTCATTGGGTAAGCGGCTTCTGGACGGAGCGATCAATGTCTTGTAGGTGGACGGGAAAGTGACTGCGCTTCGTCGTCGTTCCAGCCTGCTGGTGACCGGAGGCGGCGAAACGAGCTTCTTTTCCATCAACGGGTTGCTGCGGCTGCGCTGGTACGTCACCGACACGTCACCGTGCAGTGACGTACGACGGTGCGTCACCGAGCTTCGTCGACGCGAGTTTGATTGTTCCGCTTGAACAGCTGCCATTGGGTTCTCTCGCGACCCAACGAGAAGCGGTTGTTTCGACATAGAGCAGTTTCGTCGAAAAGTTGTTCAGGTTTAAACAAAAAACAGATTTTATCACAAGATCGGGTTCGGCGCGCCCATCATATAGGAAGCTGCGAGGGTGCTTTTCTCCTTGCTTTTCTTCGCTGTACAACCGCTGGCATTCAGTCGCAACAAACCACACAAAAGGCCGATCGACCAGCACGTTGCCGACATCAACAAACGATGTTTCAGACAAGACTATAAATCCAGGAAGGCCTACAGCAGCTGACGAAAAGAAAAAACGCTCAACACGAAGGCACAGCTCACGCAGTGGACGATTCTGTAAGCAACCTATATGAACAAACACGAACGCGAGCAAAGAAACAGTAAAGGCTTATTTTTCGCAGGCAACAGCCTACAACAGGGGTGCACAACACAAAAAACACGCAGAGCCACCGCCGGAAAAGTTTTCCAGAGAGGGTTTAACATTCTGAAATTTGATAAAAACTCCACCGATTTATAATGCTTCATAATTAAATTTGGGGGGTTGGAGATTTGTTTGGGGGGCTAAGCCCCCAATAGCCCTCATGGCGACAGGACTGTAAACACGTACTTTAAGGGGACGTCATGGGTTCGAAAACGGTAGATGGACGATTACACATTTAGGTCGGTGATGCGCGATTCGCTTCTATGTCGAAATAATTTACGTCAGCAAGTTATTCTCAGCTGCTGTCCAGAAACCAGTGACATAGTAACTAAGCAGCGGTGTTGCTGTCTGATTTGGCGACAAGTAAATTCCTTCACAACGCCAGCGATGATTTTTTAGCGTGGCACGGGTCTTGCTTATGTGAGAAACTTCAGCACGCGTCCGCATTTGAGTTTCACACCGTTGGCGCGGAAATGTTTGCCAAACGCTTGGCAGCCAATGTGCGCCGGCGCGCCACGAGGATTATAAGACTGAACTAACAAAAGTTGCTTTCGGGGAAATCCCCGTCTCCCACAAGTGCTTTGATACCTCGACTCGCATTATTTCGGCGTGGTTTTTTCGTGACAGCGAAAAACAGCAGTTCAGACAGGGTTGAATGCTGGTTGAACGCTGCACTGAACTAACCACTTGTCTTGTGAATCTATACCCAAGCGAGATAACATTCATGGACTAAACACATGCTGCGCATTTGATTGTAGGGTTTGAAATATACCAGAGAGAGAGAGAGCGATTGATGGTCTTTTTTCTTATCCAGTACTGACCTACAGTAGATTTATCACCTCTTATTATGTTTTACCAATCGCTCCCCAACCACTGCGTTTTTTGTGAGAAATTTCAGTGCATTAATTACTTCACCCACTAACTTTTTCAATCCATATGTTAAAAGCTGTTTGTTCATCACAGCTTCTGTTTATACCATTTTAAGTCACGAGTTTGCTTTCTCTTGTTTTTTAACCTTCTTAGTGTTTTCACCAGTAAGCACCGCTTGCAGACTGCAGGGTTGAAGATGCGTGTTGTTACGTGAAATTGATTTTCTCTTCTAAAAGCTTGCTGATGGATTTATGCCCTACACCTTTCTGGAGACTAGTTACTGCACAAAACGCTATCAAATGAGACAATTCTACAGTTTCAACACCCAGGTAAAACTTGCATGCAGTAGGTTAAGTGTAGTGAATTCACTTCTGCCCAGAACATCTTCACTATATAGCAACTCAGTAGCACACAACACTATCGCGCGTGCAACTGTACATGCAGGGACATCTTGGTCTTTTGCATCAGAGATTTTACCCCCTCGCCCCGTCCCCAGATCTTAGAAATTGGCATTGATGGAGGTTGCGCATCACTTGGCCTGACCAAGGTGAAGGTTTCGAACTATGTGGTGCACGGCTGGTCATTTCTCGGTCAATGACCGAATCTTTTTTGAAATGACAGAAAAAAATTAAATTCAATCCAGTCAAAAATGTTCGAAAAAGAACGATGACAGACGGTTTAAGCTATTTTTGGACTATAATTACCGACGACGTGCATCAGCGATAAAGAAAACAGGTGTACGCACGACCTCCATTAAGCCGTAATTTGACGTCAATTTCAACTTCAGTCGCTGTCAAAAATTAGTTTTGGCGAGTGGGCGCGAGCACCGATCAATAATGGCAGAAAAGTCGCAACGCGGTCTTCGATTTTCTCAGCGGTTGACAACGATTTTTCCAAAAGGCGACAAAGTTCAATCGCCCGCAGACAACAGCAAGCATCCGATTGCGAGCAGGAAGTTCAAAATATCTCAAAATCACGTATAAATATACTCCTCAGCTCGTTTACAGAAACTGTCGTAAATGTTGCTCTTACAACAAGTAGTCCTAAGACCAGTGGCCTACCGAACAATTTACAAGCACAAAAACCATCCCCTGGCCTAAACTACCGACAAAGAGAGATCAATGCCTATTTCCAGACCTTTCTTCCATACCTATGGTCGGCGTGAGTGTTCAACCATAATTTACATCTAGGTTATTTTCGGTCACAGACCAAAGGTTATTTTCGGTAATTTTTCGGTCACAGACAGAATTTTTTTTTTTAATGACCAACAAAATCAAGTCAATTTTGTCATAATGTCCGAAAAGGTAGACAAGTAAACACTGTCACGGCAAGTTTTAATACTGTTATGGGATAAATGTCCAAAGGTGTCAGCGAAAAAAAAAAAACAGACTCACATAAAAATGCTTTATTGACAAATGTAACATGTTTCGCGGTCACCAGCTTCTTGCACGGTGCGCCGACGCTCGCGTTCACCGAGTGCGCAGCGAGAGAGCACGTCTGCTTATAGTGGTGTTTTTTCACGGCTTCTGGAGTGCAGCAACAGCACTTAACACTATAAGCTCGGTGCGGTCATTTTTTACGGTTTTTGAACTTTAGCGTTTCGTATTTTCGTTAATATTGCTATTTGCTTCGTCATACTCCTTGACTTCTAACTTATAATAAAGTTTTTTGGGCTATTGGAATTTTTTATTAGAGCTTTTGGAAACCAAGGATGCACTGGACCAGATGGCTACATACCATATTATTGAAAGTGCACCTAGGCGGTTGCTAGACGCTGTGTTTTTTGAGCATAATCGACTGCAGTGCATAAATGCTTGCGACATTTACTGTCTTACAGGGAAATTGAAACTGCCAAAGGAGGCAGTTTCTACTTGAGCTTATGAAAGTGCTTTGCAAGCCAAAAGATGTAGTGGACTGTGTAACGTCCCACCCACGTTAGTTGCCCAAGACATCCAACACTTCATTGACTGCAATCAGTGTTGAATCGCACCTAAGCTGGCAAAAGAAAAAATCACCAGTCTGTGTCATGCAAAAATAAATCTAGCTTCTGCCAAAACTGCAGGAAGGTCTGTTTGTGGAAAACACGCATTCGGTAAAGCAACTATTTTGCCATGCAAAAATTGTGCTGACTGAGTTCTAATATATGTTTTGGTAATAATTTTCGTTTTCTGTGTAGGCTACTTTTTCACCTGGCTGTTTTTCCACCTTACAAAAACATGCAAGTATTATTGACTGCCTTGTTTCAAAGTTGCCTCTCACGAAAACTGGTGCCTTTTTTCCACCATAACCTTTCTTGGCGAACTCATATCATGAGTCTACATCTCAGTGTGCACTGTCCCAAGGCAATCGCATAGTGCCTGCACAAGCACTTCTTTCTGTCAATCTATCGCTCCTTATCTAACCTCTCTACGGTTATGGTAGTCTTGCATACAACAGCTGTCCCCCGTCCGCTACTTTGCTAAATGACCACGCCAGCTCAAATTGACCTAACTTAGCAAGCTTAACTCGCAAGGGAAATGCAGCTACTTGTGCATTATTAACCGAAAAAATTAATATTGCATCACGTGCACTCCAACCTTTTACCAGCAAAATCTTTAAAAAATGTCCCCTTATTTTATTCGTAACAAATCAGTCGTTTAGACACCCGCCAACCAAACAATCTTTGACCTTCAATTCATTCTTTAGCAAACCTGCCCGCCTTCGCCACTCCACTCCCGGCAGAATTTAAATCTTCAAAAAGTTAACCAGAGCATTTTCGCCTAAGTAGTTGTTTCTTGACTTGCGTTTATCGTCGCTGTGTCGGGACTTGGCAATTATTTATCAATTCACTATTCCTATCGTTAGTTTTTGCTTTCGGGGCATATTTGCGTGCCGCGACTCTTGTATTCGTCGGCTCGCCATGACACGACCAACGACTTTTTCGAGCTTCGACCTGCCGCTTATTGCCGTCAAACAAATAAAGCAGTAGTGATATTAATACATAAAGAATAATAATACTGTAATGCCAATTCACATGCACACACAGTAGGTAAGGAAGAAAGATTAGAAATACAGAGAATGTGGAACATCAAAGCCAGGTTAGTATCAATAGGAGCTCGCGGAACAACCAGCAACAATCTGGAGAAAAACCTCGAGGAGATCCCTGTCAAAAACACGATTCCTCAACGAACGAAGACAGCAATACTTGGCAGTGCACACATCCTATGTAAGGTGCTCGATCTCCCAGAGTCCGGGTAAGACTACGAGGTTAGAGAAAAATACCTATCTCAGCACAAGAGTTGATTGAAGAATAAGAGATAATAATAACAATGCTGTTAAACGTTTGCAACAACTGCAAGGCAGTGGTAAACAACTACAACAACCAAATCGAGCCAGCCAAGTAGTTACTTGAATTTTTGAAAAACTAAGGTGAGCTTTGTTGCTGTTCAACCAAACTACTGCTGGCAATTACGTCAAACAAGACGCAAAACAAGGCTAACCTAGACGAGTCACATCATTCTTTCCACGGCCTTTAATGTCAAAAACGTCAATACACAACGAGTCGTTTATGGCACGAGTCCAAATACTAGTGCGAGGCATAAAATTATCTGACCTGGTTCTACCCAGATCATGAATCACAACTTTTACTTTGTTGAGCTTCGAGTTTTTTTAAATGAAGTTTGCCATCCGCCATAACACTGAAACCACTTGCGCATGGCCATCCTTCACTACTTGCCATCTCATTTAAAGTCTGCGTCTTTCACGACCAAGCTGACGACATGACTGGTTCTATAAATCTTTCCCGGCAACTTGCAATCCGTCACGAGCAGTGGCGGACGCTTTGAATTTTCTAAGCACTTCCCGACGGTTGATGACTGGATTATCGCTGATCGCAGTGCCTGCATCGCAGCTGGCAGAAGAAGGCTGTAAAGAACTGCGCATCTTCGGCAGCAGGTCACCGAAAGCTCAGGGGTGGCAAGAGTTCGAGACCTGTCCAGCAAAACCACAGTGCGTTTGCAGCAGCGCAACACGGCGTCTTCAGCAAGGTCCGCTCGGGCGCGTTCATCAGCAGTCCAGGTCAGCGCGACCCTTGAACGCAACAGAAACAACAAGGACCGACCGCGGTGAGGAAATATCATCACCACCTGACTAAATGTAAACAAAGGCACTAAATGTAAACAAAGGCATTCCAGTAAAAAGGAGGAAGCGCGCTGTGCGCCGGGACAGCGCGCGCGAACAGCGATTATATTTTTTCATTTTCGCTTGCCACCGATTTGTGCGCTGTTCGATTCAAACACGCAACAATCGGACGCTCGTCATGGCGCTGGATGCGCACGTCACAAACGACGTTCGCAATTTTCCACAAACTCTCTCGCCACCAGAAACATTGCCCGGTGAAAAGTATGATGACGTGGAAGAAGCGAAAAGGAACCCTGAGCAGAAACGAGCTACGCGATGTGTCGACCTTCGCTAAATCGTTCTTGGCTATTCACAGCGCAAATAGCATTCGCTTCGCACTCGAGGGTCTTCTTGCCTCGCCAGCAGGGGCGTACCAAGGGAGACACAATGCCCCCCGGGTACCAAAAAGTCCCAACAATGCCGGGCAAGCACTTTCTTCAATACAATGCATTTGCTCACACAAAAGACCTCATGTTCGAACACGAGGGCGCAAAATTTATTTCTTGCCCCAGGCGCCATCGAACCTCGGTACGTCCCTGCTCGCACTTTCCTGAACAAGGTCTGGGATTAAGCGCGCATGCTTGCCTCGCAGCAAGGCGCGTTGTTGTGACGCTCACTGCAGCACAAGCCTGGTGCCAGTTCTGCAACAAGCAACAAAACCTGAACGCATTTTGTTCCTACCTAGCGGTGCATTTTCAAAAGCTATCAGCAGAAGACCGTCAAGCTTCGGCTGCAAGAAGGAGCGACGGTCGACGCAAAAAAGCGAAAGTTTAAGGTAATTTCTGCTTGTGTGCAGCTACCACAGACCGCAAGAGCACAACAATCAAGCGGGAGCGCATGAAGGCAAACAAGTGGACGGCAACGTCTCGGCAAAGGAAAGACACTTTCTTTTCAAACCACAGAGAATCCCGTTGGCTTCGATTTCCGATCAAGCTTTCATCTCAGGAGGAAACAAGCCAACAAGAGCCAACGCTCCCCAGTCAGCACCGAGCAATAAAGCTGCTGAATTAGCGTCGTCGCAAGAGCTAACTAACCCATGGCATACCTTGCCCGATCAACGGAAAACTTGCGGTTGTGCGGTTGTGCGGTTGTGCAAGAAGCTGAACCACGCCACCGCTTTATTTTTGCCATCCAAAAGCAGACGCGCATGACGGGAAGACAGCTAATTCGCCTGCAGCAGAATCGGCAAGACTAGAAGAGCACTTGCAAACAAATTTCTACGGAGTAAACAGGCGTACGAGTAGCCCGAAATAGCCGAAAAAAAATCAGCACTTGAGTCGTGCGCGTGTTGTAAGTTTACAAAGTACGTGGTGAGGTCGACGTCATCAATGTTTTCAAGGAGGCCTTGACGTAATGGGCAGGTTTTTGCAGACGTGTTATTGCGTCATGCATGCGAAACGTTTACCGTCTATTTTCAAGTCTGAAAGCATTTCTTTCAGCACAGCTTCGAGAAGCTACTGTCGGACGCAACGAAAAGAAAAGCGCTCTTGGCTGTTTTTCATGGAAGGTCATTTTCAGAAGAGCGCGATACTTTACACGACAGGAACTTGACCAAAAAACGCAATGTAAAAATGCGGAAACGCTTCTCTTTGTCACCTATTGATAAGCATACTGCGTAGCATCGACCTTCACGCGTCATTTCCAATTGTGTGAAAATTAACATCCAACTTCCAGTTCAATTTCGCAAAGACCACGGACACGGCTTTAAACTGAGGAAAACGTCATCTAAAGTCCATGCAGACATTTTCCGCGATTGGCTGGGTCGTGACTCACGAAGCAACTTCGAAAAAACTGCATTTCGTTCAACACCTTTTTGAATATCACTAAAGCTTGTATCAAGACGCCTGCTCATGGAAACACTCGGGCCATTTCTCGGGACCGGCACAACTCGGGACAGTTCTGCTGCTTGAGTTTTTTTTGCAGCTGAGCAACTACTTGCCCAACCATGCCTGGATCCAGCTTTGCTGCGATATTTCACGTCATTTCTTTTTGCATAAAAGCATGGGACGCGCAGATGTTTTGTTACTAATCGAAAAGAGTCTGTCCGTCACTTCCTGCGTCCGCAGACTGAATGGTACGAGTCATAACACGGACAGTAGTGCATTTTTTCGGCACACCGAAGTCGGGCCAACTCCTACACCCTCCCCCAAACTTTAAAGCCTGGCTACGGACCGGTGACGGACATATCGGACGAGTGCGACCGATGTGACGAAAACTCAAGTGATCGCGTTAAGGTGAACGATTAGACCGGTTTCGGTCGTAACGGGGCGAGTCACGCCCATGGTGATACCTCATTGGTCAGGGTTTCCGAAACGCTTTGGGGTCATGCCCTCCTGATTGGAGTCATGCCCCCTTGTTTCGGGTTATGACACCCCCTATTTGGGGTGATGACACCCCCTGTTTGGGGTCATTCTTCACTGTTTGTGAACCTGTTTTTGTCGGACCCCAATCACACGCCGCATCTTTTTTCCGCCCAAGCACGAGACGGAGGGCGTTCCGAGCAATTTCTGATCTGTGGCAAATTTGTAAGTGAGAGCACACAGTAAGTGTGGGCCTAAATCTTGGATTCATATTTGAAAGAGCTGAAAACACCGCTTCACACCCGCAGTTTGTGGCAAAAGGCAAAAAAATCAGTTGTTATTTGTGAGAGCAATGACTCTTCCTCAACGTGTAACCGGAAAGATGAAAGAGTTGTTTGATTGACACTAATCATGAAATTTCGATCAAATGAGAATTCAGCTAAATCTTCTTCCCGTCTTGACAGGTCAGTTTTTGTAACAGCAAAAGTGTTTAAAGTCCAATCAAAATACTCATACGTTGCTTACTGTACAATATATATATATATATATATATATATGTTACAATGTATTGTGCATACTGTGCAATGCCTATGCTCGGACCCAATCTGGGAGATCCAAACGAACTGCAACGTGTTTAAATGCAGTGTACCTAGAAATCGAGCTCCACCTGTCAACGAAACTAGAGTGTCGAGGCGCTGCAACGGAATACGCGAAGGCTGCGTGATTTTTCACAGCAATTGTTCAGAAGTAGATTACCACAACGCATGATTAGAACGGCTGAAGTCAACATGGAGAAAAATCTTTCTACAATTGTAAAAATGGGCGAGAAAAGCTTTTTTTCCGAACTGTGACGAAACATGCCTGTTCTGCAACAAGCAGACCACGGGCACACATTTTCACGCCAATCACTCCTGAATCGTTATTCCACATTTGCGTGGGTCTACGAAAACGTTTGCGTTCCGTTTATGTACAGAAAGAGATAAAGCTACTCTCTTGCGTTCACCCATCTACGCGACGCAACGTCTGTCAGAACACGAAAGCGTTTGGCAACACAGCGAAGCGAAAATAGGTTTACAAGTCGACGCAAAAGAGGCAGATACAGGCGACCTCGAGAGAGTTCATCGCTCGTTTGGAGAATGCCAGCCTTGCAGCCAGCAAGACCAAAACAAACTGCACAATATTTCGACAAAGATATAAGCTGATTCCTGTCAAGAGCTGGACCAGCATGAACATAGTGCTCCTTTTACCACGCGAGCCACATACAAAAAACAAGTTTGTCAACGAGAATGCAGGAACGTTACCGAAGGCCGTTTTAGCGAACAATGTACACATTCTTCCTACGCGGCATCTGACACGTAAAGTGGAAAGTCCACTTCATGTAGTTGGGTGCCGCTCGAAGAGCAAACTAACTTGCCATTTCGTTGCAACAGATTTGCAGCACAAAACATGCATATGCGACATCATGTGTTGAGTACCAAGCCGGCAAGTGGAAATTGTTTTTCGCTTGGGGCTAACCGTTTTCGGGGAACGATGGCAGACAGACGCACTGCTGCAATGAACAAGCTCTGTGAAACTGTGAACCGTCAGTCTTATCTGTGTCCTGGGCTGTGAAGCAGAACCCGAGTCCAGTCTTTGGTATCACGGCATTTACTTCCTTTCAACTGCAACCTGATCGTGAAAACTAAAGCATCTCAAGCTACACAAATGACAGGAACGCAACAGCTCGTTTGTCATTTTGAGTGGTATTGATTTTACGCGCAAAATACCGAATGCTGGTTGAAACAGTTCAAAATTTCGGCTCAGCTGAAGAAAATGCAGAATCGTACGCCAGATTTTTTCAAACTTTCTTCAAAAGAGTTTTGTTCTCAAACAGCAAATTAACTCCAATGTGTTGTGGACACTGCCAGGCACAAGCTGGCAAATTTCCATTGTGGAAAACAGGCTGGCAATTACTAATATACCAAATGGTTCTTTAACTGTGGTGTGCGTGTCATTAGCAATACGTGAGAGGCTTTCCCCAGTGGTGAGCAACAGCTTCCGGGTCGTATGCGGAGTTTTATGTCAGATAAATCAAACCCTGCAATTGTCGCAAAATACACACATCGTTGTAATATTAAATCAGCCTATGGCTAAACGCTACCCAGGGTTATTTAGGCTAAACACTTCGCATTGTAATTCATTTGTGAAGCAAACTGAGTTCTCCTAGAACAGGTGCACCCAGCGAGAGCAGAAAGTATGTCAACTTGGCACAGCTTCTGCGTCAAACAACACTTCTATACAGTATGCCATAACGGTTAAATCAAATTAAACAGATATGATCTTTGCTTACTATCGAACGTAATGCAGTATCGCATGAAAAAAACACATGACAAAACTACCGTGATGTTTAAAAACACAAACCTTTCCCCATGTACTGTAGCGGTCACGAGCATTTCCAATTCACTTACAAAGGAAATGTTCTTTATTTAAAATAGGCAAATATGGGCAGACATGGAAGTAATTTGTTGGCACGGATGGCCTTCGCTTATAGCATAAAAAACATGTCACCAGTAAAAATCGCTTTTATCTTCAAGCGTTTCAGATAACTGGTACATCGCAAAACAAGCTGAGCTGACTTTACACTGACCCTGCCCTCGTTTCTTCTGCAACCAACTGGCACGCTCAAGTACTTTGCCCAAAAACATTCATTTCACAACTCGTGGCTTACATTCAGAAGCACTTGAGACCACGTTACTAACATTCTCAGACCGATGTCGTCGGCAACGCGCCGCTGACCAGTAGAGTAAGCGATAGATCGAATGACTCAAGATCGTCTCGTGCGAAAAAAGCAGCTTCGTCGCGCTTCGGCGAGCGCAGCTTCTGACCAATCACGGACGAGTATTGAAAGTTCACATGCAGCACTGTACCACAAAGCGCCGGTTCTGAAGCAATTTCGCATGAAAGCAGCGCATCGCAATAAACAGACCCTAACAAAATGAACCGTGAGAAACTTTCCGCAGGCAATATTAAAGAAAGCAACGTGGACTACGAAGCACAGCCAGGCAACGCATGGTCACACTAGATGATGGAGAGGGTTGGGTTTCGCTGTAGCCAAATCACATTTTTTTTGTATCATATCTTGTATCACATTTTTTCTGAGAACCTAGTGCAGTGTACCTCAATATTTTTCTCCTATGTCTGTTATACTTTTGAATCAGCACCGACCGTAACTCAATAATCCAGCAAATTTATTATCAGCAACCATCGCATGGAAACATCTTTGCGTTGACTGCTATTTGCAGAAGGCATTGCTGCGAGGTACATTTCATAACCAACCCCAAGTGCGGGTCATCATTCACTGATTGGGAAACAGTGGCCTTGGGTATCAAAAAAACGTTTGTTGCTTATGTGGAGTCTGCTTGGATCAGAGGCGGGCAAACGTTTCGGTGCAAGTGCAAAATTCAGCATATCACAATTTTAAGGGGGGCGCAGCATAGTCTTCATCAGGTAAAAACAACGACTAATCAAAATATTGGCGGTTGCGTTTGTCGCGTTCATAAGCAAACTTCCTTTGTCGCATTCCTTTGTAAAGATTAAGTTTACTCAAGCAATGTGAGCGGTTACTTCAAACTTTTATCATATACGCTGGGCCAAAAGTTAGCGTGCATGAGCTGGAATTGCAATCACAATTGTGAAAAGCATTTGACTGCTTCGTAGCAGATCAGGCCCGTCATGAGGTCACGACACTCGACTCTGTGCCCATTTTGGGGGTCTCAGTTTCCGCCTGGAAAGGTGCAGGTCACGATCTTCAACCCTCGTCGCGAGAAACGCAATGAGTGGCAGATTCTGAATCGGCTTTTTGTGCAAAAACACTCAAAAATGGGGTTGCCAAAATACGTTAGCAAAATGTAACTTTCCACACTGTCGCAGTTGCAAACGCGTTGAAAGACTTTCAAAAATGAACAATTCAACAAAGAAACTGGGTACGTCGACCGACTGAATGGTTCCGTGTGTTGATCGTGCGCCTCTGAAACTGGTAGGCTGGGTTCGATTCGGCCGGGATCTTATTGAAGATATGAAAAACGGTGCTTGATGGCCTCGTTTACGCACGACGAAAAGGTTTACGCACGACGAAAAGGTTTACGCACGACGCGACCATTGAAATGCCCAAACTTTACCTAACAACCAAAAGTAGGGAGAACCTAACTAAAAGGGAGAACTGACGAACTGTCCCACCAACAAAAAAGTTGTGTTTGGAACCAGGAATAACTAGGAATCGGCTTAACTGCACGCTTCCGATGTATTGTTTGTACGAAAATTTTTTTTTCAGTTAAGCTAATTGATCTATTTGATCGAAATTAACCACTTGGACAAACTTTCTAGTTTACGTTGAAAGGCTCGGCCTTTCTTGATTTTTCGTGAACTGTTACGCCCTG
>JGI24158J21664_10001125_pt1 | contig 28749 bp, 27 predicted proteins | sample Ectturendosymbi3_FD_21664 | JGI IMG/M metagenome (IMG submission 21664) | reverse complement strand
CGACGCCTTGCGAATTGTGACTGGATGCCTGCGTCCTACACCAGCGGACAACCTTCCAATCCTCGCAGGCATTCAACCTGCTGAGTTTCGTCGCAGTGGAGCCACACCGTCTGTAGCACATCGTGCCATGGAGCCTGGGCACCTTCTCCACTCAGCACTCATCCGTCCATCGAGTGCAGATGCACAGCGCCTCAAATCAAGACACCCATTTGTACCCGCCGTACAAGAACTCATCAGTTCATCTGATAACAACAACATACTTGCGGCGCACTGGGCGGATCATCAGTGGAATGCAGAGTGGTTGGACAACCCCACAAGACTCCGCAATTTCATCCCACCCACACCCCGGAGCGACACCAAGAAGAGCCTGGGTCCGGCTTAACTGCCTCCGCACCGGTGTCGGGCGTTTCCGCTCCTGTTTGTATAAATTGGGCATGGCCTCCTCTGCGGCCTGTGAGTGTAGCGCAGAAAAACAAACCGTCGACCATGTTGTCCTCCAATGTCCAATCCATTGACCTCCTCATGGACTGCACGGCCTGATGGTTCTGGACAATGAGACAATCGAATGGCTGCTCAACACCTGCCCAGAGATCTAGTGCGGCCGAGCAGTGGTTTCAACAAATGTCTCAAAAGAAGAAGTTACTCGCTGCAACAAACACTTTAAATATTTATTAAAATAATAATCAATGTTTTAAAACATTTGTCAGAGTTGATAAACATCACGCTTCAAATCTTTTATAAGTCAAACGATATCCATCAGGCTTGAACATTCGTCCAGCAACACTGAAATTTGGTTTGTTAGTAATTTCAAAAATGTTTACTATTTCTTATAATGAAGAAGCTCGAAATTATGCACACATTGCAAGCACAGGTGTGCAGCTCTGTTTTCGCACACCCAGGGTTGCCACATCAAAATCCGAAACGGGAAGCTAGTGATGCATCAAAACGTCAGCTAAATCAAGCAAGTTGAAATAGGACAGTTTTGAAATTTGGCACATAAAATCAATTAAACCTCCGTAATTATCTTTCAATCCTATTTTTTGTGATTTTCCCTTGATCGCACAATATAGAGAAAGTCATGTCACTATCAGTTGGATTGGTTGTGCGCTGCACATCTAGAGATTGAGAATTACTGGCATTTGAATACGTAAAAATTGTTGGTGTTGACAAAAAAACAAGTTTTGAAAAATTCAATCCATGCAGCCAGGCAGAACCGTCGCCAGAAAGTTTTCAATGCCAGTAATTCTCACTGTTTTGAAAAAATTACTTGCGACATTGTAAGGACTTTTCGGCGCCCTCCGCAGTCACTCGGGGCACCTATAGTGATTCGGTGCCTGGGGAATTGTGCCCCCTTGCCCCCCGTCGTTACCCCCCATCATGCAGCGTATGTTCCCAGAGCGTCGGAACAGCGGTAGGGCAGGGTTGGGGGGCAGTAAAAGAGTTGAGGGCAATGGAAATTTTGAAAAAAACATATAATTCCTTGTGATTCTATTATGAAAAGGCACCTCCGTCCCTGTTGCCCCCTTTTCAAAAGGGCAGGGGGCAGTACCTCGTCATTTCACCGCTCTCTGGAGTCTCTGAAATTACCTAGGATGCGGTTATGCAAGGTCACTTGTGGCCTCGTTGCCCCCCCCCTTTCAAAGGGCAGGAGGGCTGTGCCGCCGTAATGTACCCCCATTCCGGCGCCCCTGCATGTTAGCATCCTTACAATTGGAAAAATTATCTAGTTACAGCATTTTAATTATTGTAATTTCACTCTTTGGATGCCCCCCGCCTTGGATGCCCATGGCGGTCGCACCGTTCGCCCCACCCTCTGCACGCCACCAGGCCCGTAGCCAAGTTTTCAGGTTTGGGGGGCAGAGTAAATTTTTAGGGGGAAAGATTTTTGTTTGTGTTATTTCTTTAAAACAAATTTTTCTGTCACAACAAAATTTGGAGTTAATGCCCCAGGTGGTTATGGGCCTGGGTCACGGTATGAAACAGGTGGAAGACCACTGGTCTATAGAGATAATTTCCAGGGTTCGCACAGACTAAAGCAACGTCAGAGCAAAAAGGAGCGCTTGCGAGAGTAAGAACGAAGTGAAACAAATTTATCTACGACAATACAGCGTTGCATTGTTGTTGATTGCAGCTACACTGTGTTAAAAATATGCCGAACAGGACCGGGCTGCACAACGGACGGAATCACTGCAGCGTCTTTTCAATTAGAAAATATCTTTAAAGATTTCAAGCTCTTTATAATACGTGGATTTGTTGATAGAGCGAATCATATTTTCGTAATCATGGATTTGAAGTTATATTATCAGAATGTTGCCGTTATCAACTGCAGGTGGAGTCCGCTGATACATGCTACATAGCCTTATCAAAACTTCTAAGCAAAACCAGTTGAAATAGTTGTTCAGAGCCGGCGCTACCTCGATTTCAGTGGTATGGCCAAGATCAGTAAACATCGTGTATCCAGGGAAGTATTGCTCCCATATCAAGCGGTTCTTTTGCGACTCTGTGCTCCCTAGAAAAAGATGACCTTTTTTAGCCATTCATAGTAAGCGGGATAGCCTGTAAGCATTTTTTGCCACAGCGTAGTTGCGGAACAAAGTCCAAAATCTAACCTGAACTGAAAACTTTAGTACAATCGTAATCTAAACATTTACTGCTTAAAAGGCTATCCATTTAATTGAAGTTTCAAAAAATTAGAGGGGACATTGCTCTCCGCAATTTTACATCTCGAATTCTGCAAACTATTGCCTATATGCAATGCACACTATACAGTTGTTGTACTAACTCTTGAATGAAAAGACAATTATAAAAGCCATTGAATAAAGAGACAATTATAAAAATGTGCCTACCAGTAACGTCCATTATGTGCCTGCCGTATTAACTCGATTGTATGTCGCCTTTGATTGTAAGCAGCACGAAATCGTGTAAAAATTAATGTAAGCTGCCCTTGATTGTAAACTGCACTTGAAAATAGGTTACCTAAGCCTCGAGATGCATTCTCGACGTTCGCGTACTCGTGCGTTTCCCGTATTAATAATCCTTACACCACTACAACTATCTTCTGTTCATCATAATCCCTCCAGTGATGAGTGTGCACGTGATGCTGAAGAAAATCGAATGCGAAAGACGAATTTGGTCGACAAAACGTAGCCGAGGAAAGACTGAGCATCATCTATACTTTTCGATAAAGTAAAAAAATATAAAATGTAGGCCGCATGAAATAGATGAAAAAGTTTTATAAGCCGCGGCTTGCAATGCAATAAATACGATGCTCAACTGAACATACAGTTTGCTGCGAGGAGAGAGTTTGTGATATAAACACTACAGTGTATCCTTACTAAGAAAAAATATTTCCACAGGCTAGTAGTCAGTGAATCGACAAGAAACAACATTCACACGAACAATAAGCAGAAGCCAGAGATTACAAACAAAAACACCGGAAAAATAACATGTCAATATGGCCAGCCAGAGTGAGTGTGAAAGGTCCTTCGAAACTTATGTCGTGATTTCTACCTACATTTTCAGGTGCTCTGGTTAACGCCACTGTTTTAACGTTGCTGCTTGAAAGCTTTGCTGAAAAAAAAAAAACGTTTCAGTCGCGGCGTTTCAGCTAACACTGTCAGATTCTTGCGCTTTTTATCCTTAGAAACTTCGCCATTTTTAGCTCCTGATGACTAGGGCCATTTTTATGACATAAAAAACTTCATAATACCGTATTTACTCGATTGCAGGCCGCGGCTTATACAGTCTTTTTTTCATCATTCGTGCGGCGTACAGTCGAGGGCGGCTTACGTTTTTCCTTTGGCTTATCAAATGTCTAGATTACGTCCAGTTTTTCCTCGGCTAGGTTTTGATGACGAAACCCTCTTTTTGCATTATCTTTCCTCTCTTCAGCATCACGTACACATCCGTCACAGGAGGGATGATGATGAACAGAAGGCAGTTGTAGTGGTTAATCATCATTACCAGGGTTGCTAATCAAACACGAAGCATGCTATACACGAAAGTATCTCAGAGGCTTAGGTAACCTATGGTGAAGTGCGGCTTGCATTAATTTTTGAGCACCATTTCGTGCGACTTATAGTTAAGGGCGGCTTACAATCGATTAAAAATGGTACGACTTTATTTTTCAGAAAATATGACTTTATATGATCAAACAAAAAAGACTGAGCTAAAGCATACAACTACTGTACAAAGAAGCAACACCAGCGAAAATAGGCATAAGATNAGGCAGTCCCATGGTTTGTTGAATGGAAAATNGAAAATATGATTTTTATGACTTCATAACTTTTGTTATAGGCTGCGTTGGGGTGCGATGTTTGTTTTAAAATTCGTTTTATAATTTCCTGAAGCAAAGAAAAAATATGACTTTTATGACTTTGAATCCTAACTGATGGCATTACAGATTTCGGCATCGCGCTAGCTAAACACAGCAATCTCGCTTTCTGCTCTTTCGTTCTGCTTTCATTTTACTTCGGCTCAACCTGTTAGGCCAGAGGAAGCTTCCGATAGTGTTTCCACTATCAGGGATGCTATGCCTTTGACCAGGGGTCTCAAACACGCGGCCCGGGCGAGGGCGTTTTGTGAGTCCCCGGGTGCTTTTTGGGAATTTTGAAATATTTGCCATTTACGTTGCCAAGCGCCTTGAAAAAAGATGCCGCAACATAAATGAACCAAAGCTGAATGCTACCCAGTGCGGTTTTCACCCTGGCCATAGCACTACAGTCCAAAATATCACTCTCCAGCAAATTATTGAGAAATCTTGGGAGTATGCCAAAAACTTTTACACATATTTTGTCGACCTCGAGAAAGCATACGACCGGGTTGAGGGGTTCCTAGTGAGAAGCTTTGGGGAATGTTGCAGGAGTGCGGTGTTGACGGCCGCCTGTTACTGGCCATCAAGTCACTGCATTCCTGCTCAGAAGTTTGTGTCTGTGTCGGGAGTGTTAAATCGCGACCGTTCATCGTTGGTGTTGGACTCTGACAAGGGTGCGTGGTGTCACCGCTTCTCATCATAATCTACATCAGGGGTGGCCAAACTACGTCCTGCGGGCCGCATTTAGCCCCCCGACGAGTTTAATCCGACCGGCCAAATACCTTGCACATTTTTTTCAAGTGCCACGTTTCAGACTTTGGACAGCAGTGCAACAACACTAACGGCTGCCTGTCACGTAAGTCGCACAGTATCCGGCCCTCCAGTGGCCAGGCCGTCGCGACTTCGGCCCTCGGGTCAAAAAATTTGGCTGCCCCTTCAGGGGCGTAACGAGGTTAGATGGCGCCCGAAGCAAGAAGCAAGTTTGGTGTCCCCATGTTCGAACCTGAGGTCTTTCGGAAGCAAATGGTACTTGTGACATTGTTGGGAAGAAGGTACTTGTGAGTTGTGACTTTTGGGCAGCCCCGCAGTGATTTAGTGCCCGGAGAATTGTGCCCCCTTGTACCCCTCGTTGCGTCGCAGCACACTTTGTCTCCATGAATTGGATAGAGAGTGTTATAGCCGAGTCGAGGAGGATGTCACATTTGTGACCTGCAGGATCAACCGCTTACTTTTTCAGACGAATGGGTACTGCTGGCATCTTCTCAACAGGGTCTTCAGCAAGCACTCGATCGGTTTTCCACTGCGTGCGACCAAGCCAGAATGAAAATTAGCACTAAAAATCAGTGATGGAGTCTTGAAACTTGGTCTCGGTCTCGAGACTGGTCTCGAGAGCCATCTTTGCGAGTCTCGGTCTCGGTCTCGAAGATTTCAGGTCTCGTCTCGGTCTCGGTCTCAAAGGTTTTAGGTCTCGAGGCTTTGACCATTGCAAAGAAATGGTTTATTAAAATTTCTATAATTCAACGATTTTTGGTTTGTTGTATTTTCAGGTAAGAAACATACAAAACACGTCGAAAAAATGTCAAAAATTTGAAAAAAAATCATCTCAGAAGAGATAACGACGTTTTTCAAAAAAATTTGGCAAAATGCACAAAATTTGAAGTCTCGAGTCTCGGTATCCGTCTCGAATGTCAAGTCTCGAGTCTCGGTCTCGGAGTTTTTGATGAAGTCTCGGTCTCCAAATTTTAACCAGGTCTCAGTCTCGGTCTCGAAGGTTACGATCTCGACTACATCACTGCTAAAAACACCGAGGTAGGCTATTATGTCTCTCTACAAACCAAAGGCAGTGTATGCTGCAAGTGAGCAGAATACACTGCAGCAGGTGGAGAAACTTAAGTACATGGTGGTGGTATTTACGAGTGACAGAAAGAGGAGCAAGCAGGCTGATGGATGGATTGCTAACGATAACGCAGTTCTTCATGAGCTTTATCGCTCTGTGGTCACAAAACGGGAGTCCAGCATTGCAAAGCTGTCGGTTTTTAAATCGGTCTTTGCTCCGATCCCTACCTATGACCTGAATCTTGGGTAATGACCGAAATAATATCTCGAGTGCAAGCGGCAGAGAGGAATTTTTGCGATGCGTCCGTGGTGTGACACTTTGCAACAACGTGCGCAGCTGTGAAAGTCGCTGTGCCCTGAATGTGGAACCACATCTCCTCCGAATTTAGAGAGCACATATATCAATATATCTGTTTCGGCCATGTGTCCAGAATCCCTACGATTGGCGAGGCAAGTCCAGCTAGCTAAACCCACGGAAAAGCGGTTCAGAGGTCATCCAAGGCCTATAGGTTTCGTAACTACATCTCCGACCTTGCTTGGTCTCGTTTTGGTGTAGAGCCAGCAGAACTATCTGAAAGTGCTGTTGACCAAGAGATATTCCAAGCCCTCCTAGAGCTGCTGCCTCCGCGACCCTCCCTAGAAGAAAAGCGGGGATGAAAATGAATGAAATGAATAACATTTCCCATATTTAGTTTATTCACCGGTGTTTAAAAGTGTTCTCTTGCGAATGAACAAGTTCCTCAGACGGCTAGAAATGATTGATACGAACGTAGAGACGGCTAGAAATGATTTATCGACAATTCATGATACCTTTTGCAGGAAATAAAGATGTAAAAGCTCTTTCTAGTAAGTTCAGGCACCGCCGTTGTTGCGTCAGTGTCATAATGCGGCCCGCAGGTTACCTCATAAGTCCTTATGTGGCCCACGGGGCAATTTGAGTTTGAGACCCCTGCCTTTGACCGTTAAGCTCGCAGTGCGCATTTTCTTATGCACTCAATGTAAGCACTGCTCGACAGGCGCTTACATAACTCCCTTTCCCACGGAAGTTATTCGTGAGACGAAGCCCGCGTATCGAAGATCGTATGCTCCTGCACGTCAGGGCTTCGAATATCTGCCCTCCCACCATGGTGTACCCCGTATCTCCACCATTTTGTTTTACTTCGCCTCAATCTGTTAGGCTAAAGGAAGCTTCCGATAGAGTTTCCGCTATCAGGGAAAACCGTTCAATCACTTGAAAAATATTTCGTCAGTCTTTAGTACCGTAGATTAACTTATGTTTTCTATCACATGTAGCTCAAGAGCGATTGAGAAGTGGTACTTTCGTATTACAGTAATACGCGTATCGTTCGTTGTCGGGCAGTTGCAGACGAGTTAATACGCAAGGCTTGTTGCTAATTGGGCATGGCGGATACTACCCTTTTTAATCGTCTTCGCTCGTATCCTTTGTGATGATGAAAGAAAAGAATAAGAACAAGAGCAACTTCTATTCTAAACTAAGGAAACATCTCAGATCGCCCGGCCTGAGATCAATATTTCGTAGGAAGAAGAATAGCAATCGTAACCCATCTAAAANTACTGCAGTTGCTGATGTTGCAAGCGTAACTTTGGTAAGTGGGTTTTCCATATTTGTTGATTTGTTGTGACTTACATATTTTCTGTGTGACGCATGGCAATTTTCAAAAAACATACACCAGCATGAGTTTTTTAATTTTAAATCTAGCCTATTATTATGTTCCATTTCGTAAGCAATTACTACAGGCCTACAGATATAATAACTGGATTCAAAACTACTGTACAGTGACTGAGGAGTTAGGCTTGTCCAAAGTGCTCATTTTAGCCATCTCTCTGAAAGAGGTGACAGTGAAAAAGTTAGGGAAGCACTTTCACTTTTTGTTATATAAAGAGTAAAATAGCCTATTCTGAATGTTATCTGTCTGCATCAGCCTAATCACAAATTTTTTTGCGAAGTATTTCATATCGTTTTGATTGTCAGACATACCCCATTAAATGTGGCAATTCTTGATTGAATGTTGCACTTAATGCAAGGGTATCAGCTTCAGTACAGGCTAGTGCAAACATGGGTAAACTACAATTTGCAGGCACCTAATGTGGCCTGTTGAACTTGTCTAAATTATATTATAGCCAATTCATTTTTTGCATATCATGTACTAGTTTATGCAAGCAATCAACCCATATGCACATGCTCTAACTTGCTGTCAAATTAAAATTGTGCTGTCCAATGAGGTTCATATGTCACAATGTTTACACCTCCTCAGACTAGTGCATGTGACAGCTTTAGGTGACATGGACATATTGGTTTTCATATGCACATTTGCGTTACAATAATCTTAACTATGGTGACAATGTTATGATTCTGACAATTAGCTCCATTCTGCCAAGCATGGTAGTACATATGCAGATACAAAGTAAGAAGTTGCGAAAAATATCTGTGCATGTATTGTGCACCAAATATGTGCAAATCCACAAGCTTCTGTATGCTGACCTGTCAGCTACACTGATCTCCAAAATGCATAGGCCTAAAAAGTTTGATCTGTAAATAAGTTTATGGGCAACCAGAAGTTGCCATGCACATGATTGAGGTTTCTGAGTATACCACACAACTTACATCAATGTCGTGCATGTTGCACATGAAAAACTAAGTTTCTGCATTTGCAAAATCACCTTGAAAAGTGTAATAATTTTAAACTGGCTTCATTTCAAAAAGTGCATAAAATTTGCTGCTATTACTAACTGGTTGTCTTGCCCATTCACATTGTAACCTCATGATGTCATTCCTGGCTCATAAGCAGTGTGTAACGTTAAATATTTCCAGTTCATGACTCGTTTTTGTTTGAAATCTAAACTCAAGGACTTTTCACTTCATGACTTCTTGATTCAAGTCTAGTCTTGGTGTCAATGTGCATGAAATAATGAAAAGATTTAAGTTTTTAACATGAAGGCATCAACATAAAGTTTATGAGAAGTTGCTAATTATGAAACTAATTTTAAAAATGATTTTTGTAAAGTTCAACAAAACTATTTTATCTGGATCTAGAAATTGACTTAATTTTTGCTGCTGGTTTATGCTATTTAAAGTTGGTTTATGTAGAATTTAGACTATTTTATCTAGGTACAGCAATCTGTATTTTTTTGTTCTTAATATTGGTTTATTATGTATTGACTTTGCTGTTAGGTTTGATCTGAATTTTGTACCTCCCTTTGATCATAAAATGTCAGATTAGTTTTAGTCGTAAACTCTATGAAATAAGATTGATTTTGGCTATGGTCATAGTAATTTTCAATGTATGTTTGCTTTTTTGATAAGATTAGAAATAAAATGGTTTGATGAACCCTTGTCTAGAGTTTTATTTGGTGTCGAACATGCCTTGCTTGTGTTGTTATTCATCTGGGTTAGTTATCTAGCAGGAATGACTTTCAGCATTTTATGCTTTGTCTTTTCCAAAGCCAACAAAGTCATCATTTATGAATCCAAAAGACTGCAAAATGTACAGAAGAGCTGGGGAGAAAGTTTCTGATTTATCAGATGTCTTCTTTCAACCTACAGGTTTTGCAATACATATGTGTTTTTATTTCTACGAAAATGCTGTTAGATTAGTTTAACATGCTAGAGCAGTGGCTTTCGACCTTTTTTGTATCGCGACCCATTATAGCAACCCAATGATCCCCATCTAAAAGTCAAATAAAGGAAATGTAATACAGCTGTGTACATAAAATATCTCATAGTGACCCCTCCAAAAATGGTTCACAACCCCTCAGGGAGTCATGACCCACAGGTTGAAAACCACTGTTTTAGAAGATAACATAGACTTATTTTAAATCAGTATGAGAGCTGCAGGTCTTTGATAATTGCATTGCATATTCTTTTGCAGCTGTCAATACAGAGCGTCTTGTTAAACAAACACTTACTCAGTCAAACATTTTAACTGCCTCCACTGTAGCAACCAAGTTTGACAAAGTCTGCCACACTTCTTGCTGCAAAAAAGACATATGCGAAAGCTCTATTTCATTAGACGGTACGTTCAACTCCATCAGTTTTTTTGTATATTTGTGTGACTCAAGCCAGTGACTTGCTTCGAGTATTGGATTTTTTTGACTTACTTAAAATAATGCCTTTTGGTGACTTGACTTCAGTCAGTTTTGTACTAAAAACTTCATCCAACTCAAGACTGATTGATTTTCGCTTAAATTTATTTGAGTCTTAATTTTTGACATGTGACTTGACTGGAGTCATGTAATAAGAAGTGGGCATTATGTTCAATTATGTTATAAGGTTAATTTTGTTTGATGGGAAGTTGATAGCTAATAAGTAATTGTTGCAAAGTGGCTTGCAAGATTTTGTAACTGTACTTGTACTAATTTTTACCCAAATGAGTGACTCGATTCAGCATTACTTAAAAATATCAAAATGGCTTGGAATCAAAGAGCTTGTGACTGTGCTTACTGCTGAGAAAATGCAACTTGAACACCTGACTATTTCAGTAAACTGTATTAGATTTTTTGGTTTTGGAGAAAATCTGGAATAGTATTTCAGCAATGCACATTTTTTACAATTTTCTTTGTCTGTCTTTTGGAAGCGTTCATGATGCTGATTATTATGAAAAAATCAAAACAAAGAGTGTTGTCTTGGTCGGAAGTTTTCATTATATTGGTGCACTGCTTCACGTCAAGATTCCTCTACTAGTGTTATGCTTTTTATTTCATGCAGCAGGTGAACCTGAATTACTCGGAAAGCTTGTGACATCTAATCGTGAAAGTAAGATTCACCCTGCGTCTGATCCAGGGTGTGGTTGGAAAGTAGATAAAATGGAAAATGTCCGAACGTGGTTGAACAGCCATCCATCAAGTGATCAAGGTGTTTATATGTCTTGCATTTTAGCTAGAAATTTTATTAAATTACTGTTGGGTTTCACATACTATTGTCTGCAAATTTTTCCGGTGAATTTTTTGTAGGAGAAACAATTTTAAATAAATTTGTCTGTGTTATTGATGTCTTTTAAACACAACTGTGTTCCTATTCCGTTGCCGTTACTCGTGTTTTGAACGGGTTGCTTTCGTACATTATTCTTTATCACATAACAATTTACCAACCGAAGTTTTGTTGCTTTCAGGGATGCAGTGTTGATCTTTAGGTATTGGAGCTTAATTAGCTGCTAGACAAAAACTGTATGTATCGTGCGTAGTTTGTGAACATGCCATCGCATATTTAATTTTTTGCAATGTGGAAGCATTTCACGTTAGACGTAGCTGATCATGTGAACCGTCCCCCATGATCATTGAGGCTAAGGTGAAAGCTTTGAGATTATAGCCCGCTGATTTTATTTCTTCCACGAGTGTGGCAGTGCTTACGTCAACAGCGGAAGTTGATGTTGAGAATCTCGCCACCAGTTCATATAATCAAAAGATTGAAATCATCGAAAAGGTTCGGGTAGTACAAGGTTTGATTGACCGTGGTCTGAAGTAGCGTGATGAGTGTATGTAATCATGGGATACAAGTGCCTGTTAAGGAATGAAGTGACCATGGAGATCTTGTGGCCATATCTCTATTCTATAAAATTTGAGCCGCATTCTTTCAGTGTTTTTAGTACCATTGTATGGTTAGACTGCTTCACATCAGCCTTTGTCAACAGGGTTCTTTTGTTGTTGGATTAGAAAAGTTGCTTTTAACCTTAACACTGATTTTAATTAGTTGTTTTTCAGAATCAAACGATGATGATTCGCGACTGTATCTCGATCGTTCATCGTCATCAAGTGAGTGACTACGTTGATGACACAAAATTGGTTGATGAGTGGCCCCCCCCAAAGTCACTGTGTATTTTGATTTTACGGCAGTAATTAATTGGGTTGCGGAGTCGGAGGTAAAATGTCCGACTCCAACTCCGACTCCTACCTTCTAAATTTTTCCGACTCCGACCTTTTCAAAATATACGACTCCTTAACATAACGTGAATGAAATTTGGCTGACAACAATAACAAAGAAATGAGCTAAAATTATCATAGAAATAAGCATTTTGTTATTGTCGCTAGACAAATGAGTTAAGGCTTTGAATTAATGTATTTATTTAAAGAATATTTACTAATAATGAAAAGCCGTTATGTTTGCTATGAGTAGCTACTATGTCTATAACGTGAATAAATTAAACAATAACAAATTTTTAGCTCATTTCTTTGAGTTATGCAAAAGCTCTATTTCATTAGACGGTAGGTTTCTTGAATTTAGTTCAACAATAACACATGAACTACATTCAAGAAACCTTTGCAAATGATATATAATGAGAGTGAGTAGCTGGCTATAGAAATATTCAATATTTGATCATTTTAAAATTCTCTGAAAGGAAAGCAAAACATAAAAAATGAAAAATTCACAAGATTTCCTTTAGCTTGTAATATTAATAGTACCTCCTGTTTACTAAAGCAACAAATTCATTCGCATTACGTATGTATGGACAGTATGGTTGCTTTCAACTATCGTTGGTTTTCCGACCACGCAGAAAGGTCACAGGGCTGCGGAGCTGTCGTAAAAATGACACAGCTCCGGCTTCGGAGCTCTTCTTTACATGAGCATGAATGCGTTACAGAAGTCAGCCTTGAAACTTGCTAAGCTTTCATGCACTGTAGCTGAAGTGTTAGCTGCTTCTTCTAGCTTACGTCCCTTTGACCTTGCTTTATGGTCTTGATGATCTATCAACTTTTCAAAATCAGCTTCATCGCACGTTACCTCTGAATCTGTTGTAGTCGAATTGGAGTCTGCATCTTGAGAAGACTGAGTCTGCATCTCAGTAGTGTTTAAACCCAAAATCAACGCGGCAAGGTCACAAACCGCTGATTTGCTTCATCTTGCTGCGTTTTAGATGACAGGACTTTGTTTATAGGGCCCATACTCCACATACACTCCAGCCAGTGGAATTTTATTATTGAACAGTTGCACTTATCTTTGTTGCATTGAGTCACGCATTGTTTTTGCAAGCAAACCACGTGTTTGAGATAAGGAATGCTCTGACCCTGGGGTCAGCAACCTACGCCCCGCTGGCCGGATCCGGCCCGCCAAACAAAATCATCCGGCCCGCAGCCTCTTTACAAATTGTAGTAACTGTATGGCCCGCCTAGTGGTATTATACTCGTGTTTTATGAATCTGCCCTCCCTACAACGTCTTGTATTGCATGCTTATAAGGAACTAATCATGCGAAACCGCACTGTGCTGTAAGTGTACTGTATGTCATATTTTGTGCTTTCATTATGAACTGTGAAAACCAGGAGTTAATCTGAACATAAGTCCATAAATTCCCAAGTTTTAACAATATCATAAACAGCAAAATAAACGAAATTGTTGGTGGAAAATTAGTACGGCCCTCCATACCTCGCAGAGTTTGTTTTTGGCCCGCGGCTAGGGAAAGGTTGCCGACCCCTGTTCTAACCTATTCCACTCTTTTAAGAACAATCCAGGCTTGAGATCTTCTTGAATTTTTTTGCTACTTGAAAACGGAGATGAATTTTCTCCACTTCTTCAACTTGCTTCCATTGCATGTCAGACAGACTTACATCTTGGTTTCCCACAAGCATGCTCTTTCACGGTTATCCACTAATTATCACTCAGAATCATCTGGGCAATGTCGATTGAGCAATGACGCGCAAAGCAGTTGTGATTATTATACGGGTAATTCTGTAAACACTAAGCAACGAAAATTGTTCTTTGAGAGAATGCTTCTTTCCTATGATGCTGGGTCTTTAACCTGAAGCTAGCTAATTTTGTAGCAACTAGCAATCAATGGAAATCGTGGTCCACGGCAAGAATTCTCTGTTTCAATCAAATACTCCAAAGAAATTGTACCATTTCAGCAGGCACGAGTTAGGACTCCTAGTTTGGAGTGCGATGTGAAAATGATTCAATTGGACTTCCGGAGTCGGACTTGGATAAAAAAATCCGACACCAATTTCGACTCCCAGTGTCCTTAGGTATCCAACTCCACCCCAAAATTTTCGACTCTTTGCGACTCCGACTCTGCAACCCTGGTGACACGTAATGTTTATGTACGTTTAGACCAGGATTTGGGGAACTTTCTTTGGATATTACCCAAAAATTATTTCAAGAAAAATCAAATTACCCCACAATTACTCAAGAAACGAAACAGGTTACCCAATACGAATAGTGGCATAAACATGTTAGAAAAAGTTTTATTTTTATGAAGAAAGCTTACGACAATACTTTATCCAAAATCTTTAAACTTTTACCCCTGTTTCCCTATCTCTCGCGTGGACAGACGACACACCATTACCGCAGTGAACCACATATGCATTCATGTCAGAGCAACCTAAGCTTTCATTACGTTGTGCGATTGGGTGGTTAATTTTGCAATGCTTTGTTCATTTTCTTGATTCCGGGCTGCTTTTTTCAAAGCTTTTCAAAATTGCCCATTTGGTTTTCAGAGCAAATGCCTTCCATTTTCACAAAAAAGGTAGATCGTGCGCTTGGTGACATTACAAGCATTCGTATCGCCTGTTATCGCAGTCATTTTGAGTTGTTTTCGCAACTTCGCAGTACTTCAGAAACGCAGGTAATTTTGATAAATACATAAATTTTATTGCTGACATGTTGGACAGGCCGGTCAACATCACCATCTCTATCGGAAAACGACAAGGTCGAAGAGTTGAACATGTCTGCCGAGAACTCTCCTGAACGCGGTGACCGTCGTACTTTGCCACGCTATCCAAGGTAGAAAAACGTTTGTCACGAGGTACCATTGTCAATCGGTTCGAATCATGGTTGTTTATGCAATGCGATAAGCATTGGCAGGAATGATAATAATAATGCTGGTAATGAATGACAGCAACGCTGAGAGTATGAAATTGTTTTTCTGATTCTTTACGTGTATTAGTTTCTGGAAAGTATACTGGTTTTTGTACAGATCTGATTGCGTCCATTGGTTTCGGTTTGTGATTTTATGCTAAGGTCTCTTATACGCTTGCTACCTTAATATAGTTGGCAATTTTTAGGTTTGGTTTTAGTATTGTATGCCATTGTCGAATTGTGATTCATTAAATGACTTTAAGTTTGCTGGGCAAATCCAAATTGTTACACGCTTATGTGACGCAACTTAAAAAGTCTATGTCTTAGCTTGTACATGACAGCAATTAATCCCGTAACTAGTGTTTTTCATATCAGTCTTGAAGGGCAAAAGGATAACTTTCTTCTTGAAACAAAATCGCGCTCGATAGCCGTCAAAGATTTACTGGCCCAAGTAATATGAAAATCGAATTTCAACCAAAACAAGCTGCTGGATGACTCACAGTTCCGAAAAACACCCAATTTTAATACAGTAGAACTTGTCTAATTCGTCATCGTTTAATTCCTCAATTTGCTTAATTCGTTACTTTTTCGTCGGTCCGGGCAGAATTCCTATCTTTTGTGTACATTTCTGTTTGTCTAATTCGTCAATTTGCTCAAATCGTCACCTCTTTCTATACCTTAGAAGCGTTTTGTTCGGCTAATATGTCAGTTGCACTTTCGCTTTTGATGTCTAAGCACTAAGCAGCTAGTACGTGTGGGAATTCAAACAAATTAAGGATCTTTATCTGAGAATTGTTGCACCTCGCAAATTGTTTATCGAATTTATACACGAGGTGAGAATCGCGACCCGATTCCCCATTGAGAGAACGGGCAAAGTCTTTAGTCTAAGGTGCAGATTAAAGATTAAATGGAGGAGTCCAGATAGAGTAGAGGAATTAATTGTTATAATTATTCAACCATAACGTCATAAACTTGTATTTTACTGCAAATAAGAGCATTATGTATCTATACGAGTTACTATGATAAAGTATACGAGCTTCTATGATCGGGTTTTCACCTGTTTGCATAATTCGCCACTTCGCCAAAATCGTCACTTTTTTCTAATCCGCTTGAGCTGACGAATTAGGCAAATTCTGCTATACTTGCATGCCTTCGAAGCGATTGTACTTGGCTATGCTTCATGCAAACGGTGGCTTCGGGGATTTGGTGTGTCGGCGGGCTTGGGCGAATTATCGTGCAGATAGCTGGTGTTTGACAGTGCATGCTTGTTTTCTGTACAGATCATAAAATTTTGTAGATTTCATTTTAAAACCGTGTGTTTTGTTGTAGCCGTCTGCATGGTGCGAAGGCCGTGGCGCGTACAGACCTATTTTTCACATGGTTGCTAGTACGTAAAAAAGGATACACATGTTCAGAAAACATGGGCACTAGTATTATGAGAATCTGATAGAAATATATTTCCAACTTGTAGTAACGTATATTGTCTTCGTTATTTGCAGCTGCGAAAAACATCGTCTTTTCAAACGATCCCCACAAATCAAGAGAGAGGGTATGATTTGCGCTTCTCAAAAGTTGTTAGTATCTGAATTCCGTGGCTCTCTTATGGTGTAGTTGGTTTATTACTGGCGTATCGATGTCTTTTCCTCACCATGTTTGCTGTTGCGTTGTAATCGAGTATCGTCTATCTAAAATTAAATCCTTTTGTCCAGGGAGATTTACTTGGAAGAAATAGATTGATTTTCAGTTCCACGTTGGGATTGTTCCATTGGCGCATATTTGTTTGTATTTATTGGAAACATGTATTTCCTTATATCGTGTTAAGGAGTGATTTATTCTCGAATGTTGAAGGTTGTGTTAGTAACCATTTCTGTCAGTGCGTTTCCTGTTACGCAGTCCCGAGATGAAAGACATATCGAGGCTCTTTGGATTGCTTTGCCTGAACGATTGATTGTGAAGCAACCCTTTTTCTTGCCTAGTGAAGTTTGGTAAAGTTGCGAGTTTACTAATAATTTACTCCGAATATCAGTCTGTGTCTGCGCTGAATCACCCGGACACAACATTATCATTCTTTGAACATTTTTTTCGTGTACCACGTTTCCGGACTGCATCCACAAAACCTGCAGTAAGTAGGGATATTCGATGGAATCGATGAAAGGATTTATGCAAGGGGAACTTGTCGCAAAAACACGATGAATATATTTTGTGAACTTTTTTAAGCGTTTTTTGCCACTAACATACATCTGCTGAGCTGAGCTAGCACGAGCGCAAGCCTGGAAGCGGAAGACTTTTATGAGGGGAGGTTGAATTTGCTTCACTTTCCGCTGCGTACATGCCTGGGCCGTTGCATCCATTCCTGAACTTCTTCATTCCATTGTGCTTAATGCTTACGACGCGATGAATTGAAATGCTATCTTATTTTTTACAAACAGGCTGTCATCAGCGCGTTTAAATTTTGCTCTTAACTTTTGATTAGAATGAGGCATGTGGTAAAGCGTAATGCTTTATTCTGCTTGTACAAGTTTTTTAGCGCTCAACCTCAAATATTATTTGCTTGAGCTTGTTTACAGAGAAGGAAGATGTCCGTGTTTCAACTGCACCGCGATCCTCACGTTTACCCAAGTCTGTGTCTCTGTTGTCGGAAAGGAGTGGTGATAACTTTGATTTCGACTCATCTTTAGTAAGAAATTGCCTACAGACAGCGTGTTTGTGATGCTGACAGAAAATCTGAACCACAGATCTAAACTAATTCTTGTGCGCTTTTCCGTCGTACGAAATGCAACCACAATATTTACAAATACTTTGATCCATAAGTCTGGTTAGCTTCTACTTACATGCTATCCGTTGTCACGTGAGTCGGGTCACGAATTTCTTTGACTCGTCTTAACTGGAGTCACATTTTGCAAAAATGACGTGTTGACTCCAGGAGCATGTTTTGCAAAAGGATTCGACTCCGTCAGGTTGCCTTTTGAGCAAATCCACCCGAGTCATGAATTTTCAGGCTTTTGACTTGACTCGATTGCAGTATGAGAACCAGACTACAGATATTAAACTAGTGAACAAATAAGGTTTTGTCGAAATGGACTCGAGCTGATTAATATCCAATCCGTCACTTCATTCCAAGGTCAAAGACTCGAAGTGACTTAACAAAATTCTAAACGACGCAGACTCGAGGGACTTGTGACTAGACTCCTCATCAGAAAATGTCTTTGGATCACATCTACTGGCTGCTATTTACTTGTAGATTTGGATAGTTGCAACTGCGCTGCTTAAGCGCTGATTACTATATTTATGCTTCTAGCAGTCGTCTGGTCTTCTGCAGAAATTACAAAGTGCTTTAATATGCGACAAATGTGTTGACCGATTGATGAATCAAAAATTTTTCACCTGTTTCTTGCTGCCTCCTGACACAAGACAGCGAATATATGTCGCGCGTCTGTTAATTGTTAAAGTTATAGCAAGATTTGAAAGACTTCGTGGAAACTCTTCTTAGAGCCAATGATCTACGTAAAAACTTTGTCTATAAAATCGCTTACTGCAAAGATAAAACTTCTTAAATTAAGTTGCGATTTGGAGCTGAAAAGATATGTATCAGTGCTTCATAGTTGTGACTGATTGTTGGTTTTGCGTATGTTTATTTTAAACTCGCCCACGAAATGCCATTTGTTTTTATTTTCAAAGCCCTACTACCATCAGTATCGGTCACTTGGCCCGATAACTCAAAACTCACAGTCCGTAAAAAATAATTTGTACCCCAAACTACATTTCAAATACGTTTTGACACGTGGATTAGTTGCATACGGGATTGCAGTCGAATCACGGAAAAAATCCGCATCTGACAGGAAACAGTGAAAATGCGCAGTTCAAACAGAAAAGTACTTCGCTCAACAATTTATCTGGAAGATTACGACCGCCGCGCCGTTCGTAGGCCATGGTGATAATTTGTACATAGATGGTGCCCCCTACCTCAACATATTCTATTGTTCAGACTCTACCCAAATCGCCAGCTCTGGACGAGTGCCACGATGTTTCAGTGAAGACCTTATTTCGCATCAGAAGAGATGATGGTGACAAGCGACGAGCTTATTTGTCAGGTAAGGTTAATCAGCTTGTCCATTCGCTTCGCTTCCTTCACTGACACTTCAAAATTGGTCGTTAGTTTGTTAAGAGTACCGGTATTTTTTAATTAAAAATTGAGTGCTGTTCACGCTGCGATTTCGCTTAAGTTATCGCTGTAAATTTTAATATAGAGCTTTTTAATAATAGTAAAACAAGAAAGTTTATCATGAACACGTTGCTTTGTAAAATTAATCTGCTTCTAATACTAAATAATGAAGTACTCTGCGTTTGGTTTGTAATGCTGCTCGTGGTTGATCCCTCCCATATCTTTCACTTTCTATTAAGAAATTCAAAGCAGAATTGAGGTATGAGGCAAACAACCAACCTGACAACTGCGTATTTGGTTATGACACAGTATTTGGTTATGACACAGTATTTGGTTATGACACAGTATTTGGTTATGACACAGTATTTGGTTATGACACAGTATTTGGTCATGACACAGTATTTGGTCATGACACAGTGCGGTGTGTGATGTGCGCCTGTGTCATTGTTCTGTTTTAAATGCACTTGAGATGCATTTTCTTGCTGTGTTTATGCTTTCTTGAATTGCATGGAGTAGACATCTTCGTTTCTATATTTTTTATTTTTATATAACCTATTGCGAGGCACATGTGGGTGTAGATGTTACGCAGTGGGGTGTCTTTATCAGAAACGGTCTAAACACTTTTCTCAATATGTGATCGATTATTACGACAATCGGAGACATCGCTATTCTCTTCTTGTCTTCCACCATAATTTTTAACTCTGACAGGAGCAATCCGCAGGCGGGTACACTCGTGGGTGCGAATAGACTCGTGGGTAAAAAACAATTTAAAAGCTTGTAAAAGTTATCACTTACTAGTTCTGCGTCATCTGTTGTGGGTGTTTGCAAATATATCTAAAAGTATGGACGCAGTTTCGTTGCTGAATGGATTTTTGCGTCTTACTGCAGAAGACAATTCAGCGAATATTTCCGTTGATTGCCATGACTACTGCAGGTGTTGTAAATCACTGACTACTACAGGTGTCGTAAACTGGGGGGCGCGAGAGATGATAACTGTCAGTGAGTTACGACTAAACATGCTTTCACAGCCACGTTGGACATTGAATTGCTGTCGATTGTCGACGATATGACAACCATTAAGTGCTTTGACTCGTTGTACATTTGTTTTTTACCAAAGTTTTAGGCCACTATGCTAACACGTCTTGATTTGCTATTAAAACTACAGAAAATGACGCAATGGCACTAATCAAATTGAAATTTTGATACTGAAATATGCTAATTATTGTGTGATAAGTTTCTGCGATTAGACTGCGGTAGTTAAATCAAAATCGGAGCTCAGACCAGTAAGAATACACTACCAGGCCTACTGTACTATGCCACACATTGCAGAGTGACAGGTCCATGGTAGGCAAAGTTTTATTAGTAGTAAATCACAATTCGTTAGCCTGGCAGCAATTTCGAGAGCAACAGTGTAAGTAAGCTTTTATAATAATTGGAAGTTGGACCCCCTGTTATAAAGAAGCTAGTCGTACTGACTAAAGCTAATGATGCTAAAGTTCAGTTACAACTGTGGCCGGTATCACCGGAGGAATGTTCAACTTTTAGTTATGATTTTAGCGCTAATTTAACTAGATTACCAGGTATTTTTTAATGAGTAATCCAATTGCATTGACACAAAATGAGTAGAAAAAAGAAAAAGTACGCCAAGAATTACGGTATATCACGTAGAGCTGTATTGATACCACAGTGACTGGTGAAGCCGTGCCACAATGCGTGAAGATTGCCAGTATTGAGTACTTTCGCCTTTGGTCATTTACTGAAGTAGTAGAAGCATCTTTCGAAATTGCTCACATGGTTGCCAAAGAGAAGAAACCTCACAACGTTGACTGAAGTGGAAGCCCAACTCAAACTTTTGAAACAGGAATTCGAAGGCTATTTCTCAGTCTTAATTGGTGCTGAACTTCCAGAATGGAAGGTGACCAGGTATCCCTTTCGTCTTAACGAAGAGATTCTTCTTCACCATTTCTTGGAAAAACATAGCTCCACAGCAAAAGATGACTTTGAAGCAATGCCACTAACTGACTTTTGGGTGAAATATGTGCATGTTTAAAGAGTGTGGGTAGTGTGGCTATACTTACACGTTTTTATCAACTTGCCTGTGTGATAGTGGCTTTTTTACACTCGTTACTATAAAGACAACCTAGGAACAAATTGTCTGTGAAGCCGATAGCCGATTTGAGATGTGCTTTTTCTGCTACAAAGCCTCGAATCAAACTTTGGTTTCTAAAAAATAACTACATTCTTTCCATTGAGGAAAGTTAATTGTTAATAAATTGTCTTTCTGTTTAATGTTTTTGATTTTGCGATGAGGTGAGGTGCTGGTTTTGCTGGCATCGTTAGGGGGCGTGTCTCAAAATGTTTAAGAACCTTTGTACTAATGCGTGTTTTCTTGCGTCATGGCTGCTGGTAACTACCGATAAACAGTTCGCTGTACTCGAACCGCAATAAACAATTCTCTTCTAGTTTTACCACCTCTTCTTGAAGGATACCACCTCGATTGGACGCTCTGTTTGACAACGATCACTCAGTGCTGATTGTTAGAGTTCAACAGACCTCGATAATGTTTGTACGAGATCCCAAGCGCAGGCAAAAGCTTTGAAATACTGTAATAAACTGTGCATCTTTGTGAGCAGAGCTCACGTTTAGATGGTGATCCTAAAGCCCGAGTGGGATTTTAGGATAATTGCTTTCAACGTGCAATCTTGCCAAATTTTGAACGGTTTTGAGATGGTTGTGCATTTTGTTTGTGCTGAAACACGATGTTGGATAGTGTTAGGTTGCTTGTCATGATGCTGTGTAGATGAATGATGTCTCGTGGAAATAGCGATGAAAAGATTTTTTTCGTTTATTCTCCGGAAAACAGATGCTTCTGTTCCCAATTTGAAATTATGGCATTGCGTCATAGACAATGGCATAAGGCAATACGTTCTATAGAGAATTATGATATGCGATTTTGGTTCATAATTCTAATCTCTGGTAGAAACATTGTTGTGGACCGTGATGTGTTGCCCTCAGGCGCATACTTACTATTATAGGTTTATCTCTTCAGTAACTTAATCACATAAGTATGGTGCAGTAAGCTTCGAAAATTTTGCAGTCGTCTTTCGTTAATGGTCGACTTAATCATGTATTTGAGATGAGACCTAACATCCGTTTTTGTAGTGATTGCTTTGAAACATTTTTTGTAAGTACTGTCAGTTTTTTCATCTCTTTCGGATTGTGTAGATTGGAAGTATGTCTCGTTTACGTAAGTAACCACTGAAGCTGAAAAAATTGGGTATTAACCACCTGTCTTCACAGAAATCCCAATATTGAACCTAGCAGATGACGCTGCAGATCAAGCAGCCCTTTCATCGCTGGAACAGCCGGTCTTACCTTGCTATAAACATCTTTCGTTTTCGTAAGTGCTGCTTACCGCCGAATTTCTCATTCAACGTCGTGTTATGCTGCTTCAGATAATGGCCGCAGGTTTTGCCATCTTCGCGATGCGTCTACACCACGTGATGGCGCATCTTCACCGCGAAGAAAAACAGTGCCCTCGTTGTGCGCTCCTCATATCGCGTCAGGACCAGTGGCGTAGCCAGCCCAAAATTGGGGGGGGGGCAAAATGTTTGATTTTAGGCGAGCAACAGTATTTTGTTTGGGATACCGCCTCTCAAAGCACAAAATGACTAAATACTCTAAAAATTGTAGGGGGCTACGCCTATGATCAGAACAAAATGAGTTTAGTGAAGTTGCTTTGCCGGCGACGTTCTGTATCAATGCAAGCTACAGTGTTTTGATATGCATGTGTCTTGCAAGCTGATCATTTATTTAAATTCGTGGTTTTGTTTCTAAGTGTCGCCGTTATCATGTTTGGGCTTCTCTTAAAAGAAATAGACACACCATTTTTGTTCGTGTATTCGTAGTAGCTTCACTTCGCTGTCGATATGGATTACTCAGGGTTGAGAAAAACCCGTTTTTTTTTGTTTTTTTTTTAAATAAACAAGATTTTGTTCTTTTTTTAACGAAAATGGAAAAAACTTATTCGTAATTGTTTTTATTGCATCATGCAATATCATTATTTTCAGAATTACACAATAATAACTTGTTATACCTATTATGCCATTCAATTTTGAGCGTAAAGAAATGTACCCCGTCTTTGTTTTCGGAAATTTGTGGTTAATTCACTCCAAAGTGGTAAGGCTTGGCAAGAATGCGCACAGCAAACAAAGAAAAAAACATTTACACACAAACTGCAGTTTCACATAAAGTTTATCTGCATGCCCTACTAGTTCAGCATCTATAGCAGGGATCACCAACCTTCTTGAAGCTGATAGCTACTTCTTATGAGCCGATTAATGCAAAAAGTTTGATGCACACTTCTGAAATAAAAATGTTGCTCAATTTACTAAAATACTTATTTTAGTATTAACAATTAAGATATTCCACAATGTGAAGACACTGATCATGTAAATGTTATTTTTAGAGCAGGCAGTAGCGTAGCCAGCCGGTAATTTTTTTGGGGGCCAAATATTCTGACTTTCAACGAGCAACAGTATTTGGTTAGGAACAACACCTCTCAAAGCGCAAAACGACAAGAAATGCTAGAAATTTTGGGGCCATGCCATTTGGCTATGCCTTTGCCCGCGGACAACCTGCTTGGTCCTTACGGGCAACCTGGTGCCCGTGGGCGCCACATTGGTGACCCCTGATTTTTAAAGTGTTTTTTTCAACATATGATTTGGTATGGTCCAAAATCAGAAAAAGTTGATAGATGCAAATAGGGAAGAAATATTGGTTAAATATACTGATTGTGCAGAGCTGAGAAAGATAACCATTACAAACTGTTTAGTTATTTACTTTTTCAAATGCTTCAAATTTCATTGCTGTTCATTTTGTTTGATTAAAAAAGTTGAAGTTAACCGTACAAGTGTCCTGCCTATTTTCTTTTTTACCTCTTAGTATATTTTTTCTTATTTTTTCAAAGAAAAAATGACAAGTGTTTTTTTTGGTGGGTTTGTTTTTTTTAAGTGGGATTTTTGAAAAAAACCCGGGTGGATTTTTTTGGGTCGTTTTTTTTTTACAACAACCCTGATTACAATAAGGATTAGGACGTGACTTCCTACTGGAAAAATTAAGCTTTTCCAATCGACTAATAGACCAACACCATAACTCTTTTAAATACCTATTCAACCAGTCGTTCTTCATGTGTTAGCCTTTCTTGCACAAATTATAGAAGCGTTGATAAATCTATCAAATCTAATTTTTTTATATATTTTAGGTTGCGCCCATACAGTATATGTATATTCCCAGGTTATGGTATATGCCGAGGTTTGTATATGCCCAGGTTATGGTTGTTCTGTTGTCAACGAAAACAGATGCGTGTTTTTTGCAGATATTCTTTTAATTTGCAGAGACAGCTCAGACAGTGATCGTGAGCTTGAGGCGCGATACAGCAGATGGCTGCATCCAAACCGGAGTCACATGGACCGTGGTGCGAATCGATGCATTTGGCAAGTGACCAGGTATCCAGCAATTAAAACTTCTCTATGTTTTTCTTTGACAGGAGACAGTTCAGCACAGCCGTCTTGCAGCAGATGGACCGATTCCCAGAGCCCATGTGTGAGCATGTTCGCGCCCCCTGTGTTTAGCAGCTCTGGCAGTTCTTCGTGCCCAGCGTACAAAGTACCTTTCCGCATGCACGTTGACCAAGCCTGAAGCTTGCATGCACCCCTTCGAGGAGCCAGGTTTTAAATTCCTCTTCAACCTTCCCGTTTGACTTGGCTAATGCATTTTTACTGCAAACGTGTCTGTTACTTCTTGTTTTTTTTTGTGTGATTAAAGTTATTTCAAGGTCGTCTGGCGTATAGTTATAACTGGTTTGATGAGCAGCGCCGAGGTGTGCCTGAAACTGTCAGCAACGGAGAAACTGACGCGTCATCTCGTTTAAGTCGCTAGACAAGTTTTTCTCGCTGTTGGTTTGGCCTGCAAGCTTGTCGCCACGGCGTTGTTTGGCAAAAGAATAGCCGCGAGGGTTTTACAGCCGTTCAGACATTCCTCTTCGAGTCGCTCCAGGGTTTTGCTCGATCGGTGACGCACAACACGTCACAGGCACTTTGTGCTGAAGACCAGCCTTCGTGGCACTTTGTGCTGAAGACCAGCCTTTGTGCCATTGATTTGCATGCTTTGACGCACTTTCGTATGTTCGTTTGTTTCAATACAACTGAGAAGGATCGTTTCACCCCAAGCCGGTTGTACAAGATCAATCTGTGCAATCGAATTATAGGACTTTTATTTGCTTTTCGAAAAAACATTTTGCCAGTGTTTCGCTGTCGGCAAGAAGTTACGGAGGTAGCAAAACCAAGCGCAGAAGTCCAAGTGCAGTGAACTGGTGTTCAACTGCACGGAGAAACGCAACGAGAAATGAAGTTTCAAAATACGAGTCGCTGAAATTTGACCTTTTGATTTAAATTAAACCGTTTAATGAAGCTATTTACATTCAGAAACGCGATTATCAACAAAAACAAACTTTTACCAATTTCCTGACCGTTTGATCTCGAAGCAGTAGCATAAGGACTGAATTGCGTTGTAGAGTGTTTACGTCTACAGTTCCACGAGTAAAAACGAACCACATTTTCCAACTAACCACTTTTTTCACTGTCTTCGGCTGCGATTGTTCTCTACACAAAGATGGCCGATGCGTTGTCGGCAATCCAATAAAAACTAAAACTTGTATCAAAATTACTTTAGACGCATTAAACTAAAGGCACATAACACGTCCAGGATTGGTCAGCCATGGATAAAATTATGCTTAGCCTCGAATCGCATTTCCTCGTGCTTGTCACAGCCAGTGTTAGCACAGAAGTGGGTGCCCATAAGTTTTTATCTGTTGGTGTCTTCATGAAAGCCTCTGTCTTACCCACCCTCAGTCAAAAAAAAGTCAGCACAGTATTTTCTTACGATAGGATAGACGCAAAGATATGCAACCAAAAATAAAGCGCATTAACAGGGCATTGTAAAACCAATGATAAGGCAGTCCCGTCGCTACGGGGGATTTGGTGGGCTTAACCCCCCAAACAAGGCCCCAAGCCCCCCAAATTTATATATGAAGCACCATAATTTAGTGGAATTTTTGTCAAATTTGAATGTCAAGTCCCCCCTGCACAAACGTAAAGCCCCCCTATTGACGCCTTTTTGGCGAAGGTTCTGTGATAAGAACAGTTGGATTGGATGGGGGTTGATGCGGCCCTGGTTGCAGCGAACTTATGAAACGTACTTTCATTAAACTGTTGACTACATTGCGCAAAACTCTCCTTATTACAATATTCTGTTGCGACAAATCACTTCGGCGTACAGTTACTTTTTGCACAACACAGGATCTTGCTAGAGGAAGAAGGTGCTGAGAATAGAATATTTTTGAATTGAAATTAATCGAAGTTGCAGTCTATTTCATTTTGCTCCCGATGTGAAGATTGTGTTCTTCCGCATAAAAGCACAATCTGCGAAATCTATTGCTTAACAAATTCAGGAATACAAGAACTATGTGTTGCGTATACAGTAAGTTAAATCCACAGCGCAGCTTTGCACGGCAACAGCTGCACTGCTTCGTGGACATTCACGCGGGATAAAGTTCATTTTATACGCACAACAGCTCGACTCTGCTTGTGTTGGCAACAATATTAATAGCTGCAAACATATGTATACGTTACAACCTTTTCCTGTCACACAGTAGCCGGTGGCGTTTGTGGAAAACCAACCGTTGTCCATGTCAACCACTTTGCTAGTGTTCAAGTGGGCACATGATAAGGACGTCTGTAGTCCGGCCTTGCGGCTTGTGGATAGGTCGGTGCGACGTAGCTGTTGTAACCCACTGCCGGGTGTGCACTTCCATACCCTGCAGCTGGGTGCGAGTTCATAGCGTAAGGTGGCGGGTCGTACGAGGCTTGTGCACCGTATCCGTATTGACGAGGCTGGTTGTCATAGTTGGGTCTGCGGGCATGACGCGGCGCTGGTGGTGGATACTGACTGGTCTTAACACTTCTTGGGTTATGGGAAGTAAGTCGGCTGACTTCTGAATGCTGATCCATTTCATTTATCGACTGCAAGAAAGAAGTTAATGGTTGCTTTCATTCACAAGCACAAAAGTCACTCACACGAATCTCTAGCATAGATTTTAATCTGAGCATCTTTTTATCGTGCATGATCTGCTTCCGAAAAATAAAGACAGTACTGCATTACGAAAAATGTGATTTAAGATTCGATTATGAGTCTACCACACAACTGTCAATAAAATCGAATACACATTTCGTGGTCTTTACTTTGGTTTTAAAATTGAAATAGCTTTTTGTTTCGATCACAGTGGTTGTTAGTATTCTGACTGCATTTCTATCCATCAACCTGTGTGGCAGATATTTTAGTGCCTAATTTCAACTGTAAATAAATGACCTGGCCAGAAAGACCTCCTGAAATGTGTTTCAAGAAGGTATATTTCAAGCAATGCTAGATTAGCAAAGAGCATTCCAAGTCTTAAGACCAGCGAACAGTGGTCTCCGCCTAACTTTTTCAGTAGTTAAACCTTGCACTGGGTCTCGGTTTTCACCTCACACGCTGTTTTTGACAGAAACAGCTAATAACGATCCTTTTCCAAAGTAATAAATTCTTCGGCCTCTCAAGACTTTTTATTTTACACATATTAGTTGCGTCATTGTTGGTCTTGACCTCGAAAATGTTTACCTAAGCTATTTTTTATTTTGACACTCTTGATTGTTGCCCCGGAACGAAACTGTGCAACCTTTGGTTAAAAAAACGATTTCAGAAAAATGTAACACAACTTTCGGATCAGTTCGATGTAAGTTGCTTTTGCAGCGAACCTTTCCAGCGTGCTCCGAAACGGACTAGAACTTAATGCAGTTGAATTGTATATGAACTGTGCGTGGACGCACAAGCTCAAATATTGGCGAAATTGAATGCAAGTTCAGACCTGGACGGGGAAGTACAAGATGAAGAGCTTCAAACTTGGTACTGTGCATTTCATGGACAACTCTTCCATTTCTGATGACAGTTGAAACCCGATATGTGCGTTACTACTGTAGCCTACTCAGAACCGTCGCCAGAAAGTTTTCAATAGAGAGGCTTTGCGTTTCTGCGGGGGGCTTGACTTACTAAAAGTCGAAAAAACTCCACTGATTTACAGTGGTTCATGTTTCAATTTGGGGGGGGCGTGGAGCTTTGTTTGGGGGGCTAAGCCCACCAAAGCCCCTCCGTGGCGACGGGCTGAGCCTACTACTGCTGCACTACCCGATGAGTGCTTGAAATCAAAATAATATTTAAAAAGTTTGGTACAATTTGTATTTTAAATTCTGCAACCTTATGTGGGCATTCGTTGTTGCCAAAGGCTATGAAGAACAAAAAATGCTGTTAAAGTGTTGTCGATTGGGTCTTTACCTTTGCATACTTTCACACAAATTATCTCTTACGATGCGGCTTTCACATAATTTGAATGCTGTGTTGTATCGCTAAAGGGTCACGACTACATACTTAGATGCCGTCGATAACTATTTCAAACAAACCGTGATAAATTCCTGTACAAAGAGAACCGAAAAGCAAATAAATGCCTGCCCTTCGAGCAGTGGCGTAATTGACGGGGGGGGGGG
>JGI24158J21664_10001121_pt1 | contig 28769 bp, 16 predicted proteins | sample Ectturendosymbi3_FD_21664 | JGI IMG/M metagenome (IMG submission 21664) | reverse complement strand
AAGATGCAGAAAATCTAACAACGTATGGTTACGTTCTTTGATGCAGTCAGATTGTTTGTACTCGTCACTATTCTTTGAACACTATAATCGCATTTTACTCTTAGTGATCGAACTCTGCAGTGTCCGTTCGATCGATGGCGTGTCAAGCCACAACGCTTTTCGCATTTTACCTAGACTAGACCAAGTTACGAATTAGCGCCCTACTCCGCAGTAGTGCTGTAACAAGTGTTACGTATTAGCTAACAATAGTGTTAAGAATGTGCCTGTAACCCTATAGTTCTGTCTTCAATGCAGTTGCAAAAAGTGTCTGTAACCCTGTGATTCCGTTGGCTTCAATGCCTTGTACTACGTTCTGTATTGTCTGTTTGTATCAACCTGCGTTCTGCAGAGTGTGTGTGTTCATACGATGGACTTCGTGTCTGCTTATATACAAATAAATTAAATAGGATCGAGTGTTATTTATCAAACATGCTTTTGTTTCTTTTGTGGCAGGCTGAAATGTGCTAGTACGGTTCAGAGGTTGAAGTATTAAAACGGGCTTTATTTCACCTCTGTTTCTTGTATAATGTGCCGGCAACGCGCAGCTATGGGCGTCGGAAGGGGCGCAAGGGAGGCCTTGGACCCCTGGATTTCGAAATTTGACATTTTACTATAAAATGTTTTGCAAAAGAGGTTGTTTTCTTAATTTCGAGTGGGTAAAATGAAATTCCACCACTTTTTCCCCCTGAAAAAATATTTTGGCTACTCCAGGAAAAATCCCTTATTGGCCCCCCTGGAAAAAATCCTTCCGACGCCCATGCGTGTAGTGCGATTTTGTTCTGAATTTTCACTGTAATTTTTTTGCACAGGGTCTTCCGATCACTGACACACCTGAAGTATTCGGCTTGCATCCGAATGCCGATATAACTTATCAGACGAACAGCGCCAAGCAGATCCTTGACACTGTGCTCAGCATACAACCGAAGGACAGCAGCAGTGGCACGGGCGAGACGAGGGAGGACGTGGCTTACCGTCTGGCTGAAGACATGCTAGAAAAGTTGCCTCAAAACTATGTTCCTTTCGAAGTAAGTCCGTGCAGAGAGCATTGGAAGCATTTGTTTGGACGTTATTTCTAGTGACGGATCGCTTCGGGTGTGTCGTTTATTTTTGCGGTTGTTATCTCGACAGCGTTGAAAACAAGTTTGTTCAAATTCAGGTCAAAGAGCGATTGAAAGCAATGGGTGCTCTGCAGCCAATGAACATATTTCTCCGTCAAGAAATTGACAGGATGCAAAAGGTTCGATTTGTCGTCATAAAAAAATTATCTGATTGGCGTTTGATAATAATCTTTTCGTTGTTGAAGTTGGCAGCGATGAGTGTTGGTTTGAGTTGACACTTTCTTTCAGACGCGTGCGCGTTCCCATTAGTCAATATTTCGGGCAATAAAAACAGCTGCTTTCAAAACGCCCAATTTGATTTCGTTTAATCTTTGATATCTACCTTGTGTTTAAAACGACTTTGCAAAACTTCCAAATTTCGTTCTATTCACTTTAAATCCTTTGCTCAATTTATGAGATCAATATTTCCATTCTACTTCACCAAACCTATGAACAATTGTCGCGAAGTGAACAAGAGTATCAAACACTACAATCTGTCCCGCTTCTTTTGTGTAGCATGCCGAAACTAGCTGTAGCTATCCGAACTCTACTATGATAGCTGGTTGACGTACTCGTGACTGTAAGATATTGTTGTTGATCAACCTGCTTTGATTTGCATAAAAAAAACTAATTTTATGTCGAAGGAACCTGCATGTCATAGGACTTATCTTTTTCTAACGTCAAATTATTAAACTATTACCTGAGTTTGGTGTCAAAATTCCCTGACGGCCAAATACATGACACACTCTTTTTTTGAGCGTTGCCAACTCATACGTTTTAAAAACCGTTGCTTTGTTTCAATTAGGTTATCACGTTGGTTCGCTCTACATTGCTCGACCTGAAGCTGGCGATCGAAGGTACGATAATCATGAGTGAGAACTTGAGAGACGCACTTGATTGCATGTACGATGCGAGGATCCCTGCCAAGTGGCTGAAAGTAAGTCTGTTGCTGGGAAACGGTGAAAACTTATGGTTTTCTCTGAAAATTTTCACAGGATACTACGTTCAAGATTTTTATAAATGCAATCCCGAATATATTCAATTCAAGATATTTCACTCTTTTAAGCAAAACGAATGCTCTTGTTATCAAACCCTAAACTGAAATATATATTTTAATGGGCGAAAATCGCATGAAGTAATAAATTATAAGCTACAATATTTGATCCATCCTTCGAGGGAATGTCATGAAATAGCATGGAATTGTTTGTGAAGTTTGCAGTGTTTCGGAGAAATGAAACAGTTCACCCATACCTTCTTTCGTTCACATTTCACCTCGCCCTGTAGGTTTATTCGTATGTGTCTTGTGAACTGCATGCCATAAAATTTCCAAGCTCTTTGTGAAATTTTCAACGTCACAACAATGTTTGTGCTTTCTGAAAGCAACGTTTTTCCAATTAGGATTTATTTAAAAAACTTTTTCTTAAACGTCCGAAAACTCCTCAACATTTTCTGTGATGCGCTCAGGTCTCCTGGCCTTCCAGCACTCTGGGATTTTGGTTCACGGAGTTACTGGACCGTAACAACCAGTTCCGCTCCTGGTGCTTCGGAGGACAACCGAAATCGTTCTGGATGACTGGTTTCTTTAATCCTCAAGGTTTTCTTACAGCGATGAAGCAGGTAATGCGTCCGGTGTTTCCCTGAAACAGATGCATGGGCGTCGGAAGGAAGGCCAAGTCGCCTGGATTTTGAAAATTGACATTTTCCTATTAAATTTTTAGCAAAAAAGGTTTTCTTCATAGTTTCGAGTGGGTAAAATGAATTTTCACTACTTTTTCACCCCCTGGAAAAATCCACTATTGTCTCCGCTGGAAACAGTCCTTCCGACGCCCATAGATGCACACATCCGTGGACGTCGTGTACATATATGTACACAGTAAACCATGCCTAACTATTCGAAAGTGATCACGTTGGTGATGTCTGGTAATATGCCGGTCACTGTCTCTGACTTAGCGATTTTGATGTTATAACTCTGAGAATGCCGGGTTGGTTCTGCCGATCTCCCCGAAAGCTCTTCAGCAGTTTGCAGAGAAAGCAAATATGCACTTTGGAAGTTTTCTGAAACTACAGAAACACTTAAGACATGAGTTTTCTTCTGCGCTTTGATGCCGTTTTCACTGGTAGTGATATTCATGTCACTGTTACATATCTGAGTGATACGTTTCCTGAGTATCTCTTGATCTTCCTTTTCTCAATATTCAATGTTCTTTCAAAAAAACTAAAAACCTTTTTACCAAAACTATGTTCAAATATTTTGCATTTTTTCAATTAGAAAAGATTATTTTGATACTGTTCCCACCACAAAACAATGTAAAAAGAATGTAATATTGATTTTCTTGTTCACGACCGCGTTACTAATCTGAGTTGTAGCTGTCGTTTCAAAATTTGTTATTTGTCTTTATCAGTTGTTTCTCGTTGTTTTCCCAACCTGCTTCAAAAATTCTTAAATGTTGTTTCGGCAAAACGTTACTTGTAATCATTTTGCGATTTGCTCTGCAGTAAAAAAGTGCTAATATTTCTGCAAACGCTTCGAATTTTTCCAACAGGAAGTGACTCGCGCACACAAGGGCTGGGCACTCGACAGCGTCGTACTTCACAACGAAGTTACCAAGTTCATGTCTAGTGAAGATGTCCTAAACCCGCCAGTCGAAGGCGTTTATGTGTACGGCTTGTACATCGAGGGCGCCTCGTGGGACAAAAAAGGACAAAAGTTGATTGAGTCTAAACCTAAAGTTTTGTTCGAAATGATGCCCATCGTCCTGATAGATGCGATACAAAAAGGTACTTCGTAGAAATATACGCGTTATCTTCGTTTTCGTTTTCGCTTCTAGGTTTCAGCGTAGGAGGCGCATAAGCAGTTCAGTCTGAAAGCGAATTGTTTTTCTTGCCTTTATCGAGTAGTTTTCCATGAGTTTTTTGGGGGGAGGTAGAACTTTTTCGCCTGTAGGTTGTCAACAACGAAAATATTAATTGTTCTTTTTTCAAATCAAATTATTGAGCAACACTTTTGCTGAATCTGCTTATATTAAAAACCGCATTGAGATGCGCTGTGAGGCGCACAAATTACGCATGCAGTTGAGCAACTGATACGAAAAAGACAAAAACACGCAACGTTTCTATTCAAATACAATACCGGCGATTTCCTGTAATGTTCTGCTGTAAAGTAAATTTTTGTGCACATTCTCATTGCTCCCTGTTTACAGGAACAGCAAAAGAAAACAGGTCTTTCTACGGCTGTCCCATCTACAAGAAGCCTTCGAGGACGGACCGCAACTACATCGCAGAGGTGGAGTTGAGAACGAACACGAACGTCAGTCCGGATAACTGGGTTTTGCGCGGCGTTGCTCTGTTGTGTGACGTGAAGTAGCGCGGAAGCGAAGTGTGGAAGGACAGCATTTACGCTCAAACGTAGAAAAACTTCGGTGTCATATGGCACAGTATCTTGTCGAAGTAGTTTTTGCGACTGTGATGAAAACTGTTTTTTTATCTGAGCTTTGAACGACTGCGCGCAGTAGCGCCACGCAACATTAAAGTAGTCTGCTTTGTGAAACAAAACCTGTTACCGTTCCTCTTCAAAAGATGTTTACTTCATTTGAACTTTTTCTTCGAGGAAAAGCATTTGCGCATCTGAAAAATGTTGCATGGGCTCTTTATCTCTCCTTTTCCTTTTTTCTCGATATTTCACGATAACCAGCACTGTGTTTTGCGTACTTTAGTTTTTAGCGAGAAAGGAAGAAACTGTGATTGGAAGTGCACTGTTAATTGTTTTATAATACATTATATCCCTTTTTTCTATCCACGAATTGCTATAAATAACAGCATGCAGTGCGAAGACTCTGGCAATCTTTTCAGCCTGAAAACTGGACCAGTTGTTGAGGTTTATCACGCAGAGTGCTTGTGCATATGAACTGTTAGTATAAAAAGGTTCTTGCTCTTATGACGCACGCTATGCTTGGCTATTGCGTCACTACAAACGCAGTAAAGCTACCATACAAACAGCAACACAATTATGTTTCTTATCTGGGTGGTGTAGAAAAAAGTGATTCAAATCACGGTAATCTCTAAAGTGCGCAACGATCCTTTATCATACTCCTGCTCACGCACGGAACGCCTAAAGAATGAAGTTGGCAAAGCAATTTAACGAACTATCTTGAAGTTGCGAACAGACAACAGCTTTAGCAAACTAGCTTGGTACAAGACAAGTAAAGAACGATGTAAAACGGGCCTGAATCAAAAGGTTCAACATAATTCTTTTGAACTCGAACAAAACAACGGCATGGAACTTATTATCCCACAGCACGCTGCAAGACGATTTGAGGCGAAATCCTGGCAAGTAACAATCGACGGGAAGATGCTGAGCGGCCCAAACTACTTCTGTTAAGTATCAGAAACCTTTGTAAAAAGTTTAGGCTGACAAGTAGTGGAGACCATAAACAAGTAGTCAATTGCTTCATGTCCAGATGTGCAAGTTAACAGTGCATTGCTGTGCCACACAACCTTTGGACAGTGCAAGCAAAACTCCACCGCTGTCTATCTGCTGGAATACGCACTTTCAGGTCACTTCAGCCGTGGGCGCAGACGTTACAAAAACACGTTGACCACCTCAGGGTTTTGACGATCACTAATGATGCCTGAACTAACGGAAAAGCTCTTGTGGGTGATCACGCAATTGCACAAAATTGTTTGCAGAGAAATTACTGTAATCAAATGATCGCACAGACAAATACCACGCGACGAAATACGAGCAAAAGCTGGTAATGCGGTGGAAGTGCAACGCACATCCGCTTACAGTGCTCATAAGCATAAAAAACGAAAGACTGTTTGAATCTACGTGGTCAAAAGGCTCAGAAGCACTCAAGCCTCACTAGATTCAAGTCTGCAGTTGCTGAATCTTACTAGGCGAGTCAACTTGCGGCAGGATTGCAACAAAAGCGCGGTCTTCGGATGCTAGCAACTAGAGATCGACCGATATGGCTTTTTTGGGGCCGATGCCGCTACCGATATATCGGCCATTCATGGACCGATAACCAATATTATATTATGATTTTTAATTAATCTGATCAAAGACGTAACACAGTACAATACAAACAATCTGATGATGCTTTTGTTTCGGCTGCGACGGCCAACGCGTGCTTCACGCTTAATCTTGTCTCTTTGTTTATGAAAACGCACTTGCTAGCGTTGCTGCAAGATAATTGTCTTGACTTGGTTCGTCATGCATCCTTGCACAAGTTGTCTGGATACGAGAGGAATATAACAACGTTTTGTCAACACCTACTGAGGCCGATTTTATCGGCCGTTTTGGCCGATATCGATATATCGACAAAACCCAAATATCGGCCGATTATATCCGTCTATATCTATTAGCAACATGCTCTGCCAAGTGGTTGGACTGACGCTGTTCGGCTTGGCGATTCAAAGATGATTCCAAGCATTTTCAACTTGTTCACATTAATAAAAGCTGTGATTTAGATTTCGCTTGAAGCAAGCAACACGTCTGCGTTATTTCATAATACTGAAGATAGTATTCAAACCCAGATTTAAAACAACAACATTAAAGCATTGCTGTAAGTCAACAAACTGTACACAGGTAACATTAAGAGGTAAATAGTGAAAAAGAAATTGTGTATCATGTTTAAAGCTCATTGTAAAAACGTGCTGCAGACACTGAACAACTACCACAAATCATTTTCAAACGAAAAAACATTTTTCCATAAGGGCGCAATGTTTACTATCTTCATAGGCTATTACAATTCTTATAAAATCATTGTAAGTTTTAAACTTTGATTATGCAGTAAATTATTAAAGGAATAAAGGCAAGAAGAAAATCAAGGAGTACGTTGAAGGAGTCCGCAACAAGTTTAAACCGAAATACAAATGCTCTTTCTACAGCCTGTATTTTCCGCATGTAGAGAACTTCCTAAAATATAGACTGATGATTCACTTATGCATCAATGAGGTTATTAAGCCGCGTAGAACATGTTAGACTGACTCTCATATTGCTCTAAGTATAGGCTTGAAGTCCAATGCAACTACTGTCTGCTATTAGAAAAAAGGCAGTAGGTTTTCATTTACTAGAAATTTTAAAGTTGCTGGTCATCAGGCATGGTGTACAACACTTACCTGCTGAGCGCAACATAAGGCTTTGTGATTTTGCGAAGGTTTCAAAAACAGCTGACAATTTTAACTCCACGTAAGTTTGCATGATCACCTAATCGCAAAATAATGAACAAATTTCATGTATGGCTATACGTGAATGCGCGAAGCAACTCCAGGGTTGCTGCATATTTTAAATATTGTTGAAAAGCGGCAACGAACGCAAAAGCTCCGGATTTATTAAAACTATTCATTCACCGCTCGTTTTCTTACAGGCAGCTGCAATCCGAATGACCATGCAATTCGTGCTCTTCACTAAAGAGTAAAATAGTTTTCGGGAAGGACATAAAAGGCATGCTAGGTAAAGCACTCTGACAAGAAACAGTCCTAAACAGCAAAACCAGGATACACTGATCTATCACGACTACAAAAGAGTAAAATAAATTCGAAAGTGAATTTTTTTCCAAACAACTAACTTATCGCTTTAAGTGAACTACCGCCACTGACTTCGGAAACTATCAGCAGTGCAGTATGTGAGAAACAGTGCGGGAGGCATTGCAATGTCGACCGCAATACAAAATTACCGACAGCATTTGCGACACAGGGCAATACACTGCGTGCGATATTTGTTGAGAGCATTTGAAAAACATGTTACGTAAGTCTCCAAGGGTTCTAAGCACCGCAGTACGTGACTCTTACTTTTTTACTGAGTTTGGTTTTACGAAATGGAAAAAGCAATACGACCACGATCCATCAGAAAGTACGTGAAAACACGATGCGTTTTATCACAAACGACCGAGACGCAAAAACCACACGAAGTGTTTTTGTCACCCAGCAGCTGAATTATCGCTCTAGGTCCGATAGTGCGTTTTGCAAAATTCCGCGATGCGACTGCAGGCTTCGCTTGTTTGGTCGTCGGGAACCGTTAGCACGACCCGGAAGTAGTTCGGGTACTCGAAACACTGCGTGAGAAAAAATTCGTGCGTGTCACACATGCAGGACCGTGTTCGGTCTATTCTACGTTTGTTAAGAATTGCTTTAATCACATAAAGTCAATAGCGGCACAAAACTTTTCCCACGGATGGAGAATTCGGTCAAAAAACATACGTTCAGTTCGTAGCGTTACAGTTAACGTCCCGCTACAGAAGTGGCCTGTATGTTACCGATTACTGTTTACAAGTTGACCAACTAAACATCTTCTGGTATTCGACCACAGACATGAACATACCTTCGCTGGCAAACAGAAGACGCTCTGTTCAGCTACGAGCCGTTCCGTGAATGCAACGTCATCGGGAATGTCGGGAAATCTCTCGCGATCGAAACCAACCTAAAAATTCAAGTTGCAACTCACGGCGGCAACTGACACGCAATGCGTACGTAGCTGAGCATTAGACACTAGCTTCAACAACAAAAGGAACCCAATCCGCAAACAGATAAATATCACGAACTGCAGAGTTCCAGTTGCTGTTTGGGCATAGAGCTTTTAATGATCAACTCGGGAGAAGTGCCAAGTTATCTAAATTAGTTCCAGCCAATGTTCGTGTTGCTTCCCATTTATCGACCTACTACAAGTATGATTCAGATGACTTGTTTTTTGAAGCAAATGACGCTGACTTGCGTTGGTAGCTCACAAAATCTCAAAAGCGTATTTACCGTTGTTGGTTACCAGAATATTGGTCCGGTTTCGTTTCATTGTTTCGTATTCCCAGGTAATACAAGGCATAAAATTTGTGCAACTGACCATCATGTACATTGCTGCAGTTGGCTTGATCGGATTCAGACCAGGAATTCTTTTGATGCTTTCGTAAAGACAGTCGGCGTTTCGTTGTAGCTTGGCGACGGTTTCATTGTGAAAAGACTGTGGTGTGCTGAGAATGCTTGGCAAAGCGGCTTGAATCAGGCTGCACGGACCAAGAACGCGTTGGGTCAGTTGAACAAGGCCTTTCCTGATCTGCAAACAAGATGTTGCAAATAACGTTCAAACACAGAAAAAACTTTCCCATAAAAAGTAACAAGGATATACAATCCAGTGACAAATAAGAATTTCAAAGTAATACGATTCGCCCATTTACTAGAGTTGAAACGCTGAAAAAACGGAATAAAAATGTTAAGCAACTGATGCAAGGCATTTTGGAACTACAGAAAACAAGGTCAAACACAGCTACTCTATGTCGGCACATGCATACCAGACTTAAACACGAATCACTATCCGTCTGTTCAAGGCAAACAACCAACTATTAAACTTCTTTTTTTTAAGAAGTTAATAACAAACTTGTCAGAACTTTTTGAGTTCATTATTACGTTTTTAATTGAAATAATAACGGCTAAACTCGGTGCCAGCACACGACTCATTCTGTTTAGGTGTGCGTGCCTCACTAAAAAGTTTGGCGGCACTGCAAGACTTGTTTCTCCCAAATTAAGAGGTAAGCTACTGTACATCAATTTCCACCCCGAAATGACCCACTGGGGCTTATTTTCAGGGGAGATTTAGTTTTCATGTAAAACAATACAACAACCTATGGCAGCACAGCGCGTGAACCGTTCCCTTGCACCCACCCATTAATGCAAAGCACTGGGCTAGACAGGACCGGTTCAACAAACTACGAAACACCATATATCCTCCAAGCCCGTAGCCACGGGGAGCATCGGGGCAGTACCCCCAAATATTTTTTCTGTTCCCCAAATTGTGTTTCGCCCAGAAGAATTTGTTTTAAACATATAATAAAAACAAAAATCTTGCCCACCCTAGAAATGAAGTTTGCTCCCCAAACCTTAAAACATGGCTGCGGGTCTGACATCCTCCACACAATTCAGTGAAAAGACTCATGTTCAACGTAAATGGTTTTGTTTTCGATAACATTTGTCCAGATTGGTGCACACAAATTGCAAATCAACGTGAGGAAATGTGTAACTTTTCAATTAGCTTTTTTGTGTGATTAAGTGATCGTTTCCCCACAATATCTTCTTAGACCTGACTTCAGTACAATATTATATTCGATTCGAGGGAAATGTGGCAGCATACGCGACTGCCTTGTGCAGTACTTTCAATTTAGCCTCACCGAAACGTTAACTACAAAGAAAAAGGCCGTCAGGCTGGCGTGCTTGGATGCAAAAAACATCGGCCTTGTTGCAAACTCTGCTTCAACACGTCGATTTGCGAGGTTGCGCAGAACGAGATTGTCATGTCCTTTATGCGGCGTAAAGATTTATAAAATCGTTATTGAACTTGTTGAAGATGATTTCTTTAGGTTCTGTACGTAAATTTAGACACACCCCCTTGCATCTTCTGATCCGCCTCCCCTAATGTTGGAAAGATTTGATGATAAGCAAATTCAGTTCAAAAGCATCTGCTTTCTCAAGGTGTTATATTGAAATTGGCGAAGCATTATAACATATTAACAAAAAAAGGATTCTGATGCATTTCGGCCTTAATCGGTGAATATGATACAAAAGGTTACGACGCCAACGATACCAAAAAAATTGCTTGTGAGAAACCCGAGAAAATTTTAAAAAATAGCCAAAACTGCGAGTTACCTCATCGCCGAATATTTTGTTTCGATCATGAACTGCAACCCAACCGAGACGCCATCCGGGAACCAAAAATCTGCGATAGTTGCAACATTTCACGGGTTAGCAGCCAGCAGAAGCACAGTTCATTTCATATTTTCAAAACGTTTTCTCTGTTACATTTTGCGACAAGTAAGCACAAATAAGGCTCGAAATTACCACTGATACATAACACTGACGCATTTTAATAAGTCATTTTTTCACGATGAACCGCACTCCTGCTTATATTCCCGTTTGTGCAATTAACCGAAAGCTTTATCTGACGTGACACATCAGATCAAGCACATGATGGCCAACCTTCATCAACTACAACAGCAAACATCTTCCTACTTACGTCTTAGCAATTCCTCCGCAGGACAGAATGGGAACACTATCAGACACAGAGGCCAGGGGGATAAACGTTCGACCGTGGAACACCTGTGGTGTTGCAAAACAAAATATAAATCCACCAATCACAATACTGACCAATTCACAAGTGACATAAGAGCTTAGCATACTTTCATCACGTACCCCACCGTCTCTGCAATGCAATCTTGCAACGCAAATTAACGCAGGACACATAAAAGCATTTCCACAAATCAGACACTCAACTGGAAGTTGTTCACCATTTGATGTGAAAGTTAAAAAAAGTTCTGCCAATCATGACATAACTTCCAAAATGAAAATCTAGCGTCCCCGATTTTCCGAATCCATGGCGATCTGCCCGTTTCATACATCGACGTGATAATGATGTTGAATCGCGTAGTACTGTACTTAGTGAAATGGTTTCGCAAAAGAAGAATGTTAAAACCGTGTTCATTGACTTCGGCTCAGGGTTCTCAAAATCGAACATCTGTCTACCTGAGAAGTTATTCATTAAACCAGGGTATTTACCGACCCATCACGCTGCTCAACACTACTTTGAAAGATAATGCTTTCCTTGTCTCAACAAAAGTTTACTAAGAGCAACAGATTTCATGAAAAATTCGCCTATTGTTTAAATTCTTACTTTTGTCATTGTCTTAATTTCCAAAACTCTTTCCGTTAGCAAACAGGTATACTCGTATGATGCCACTTTCATCAAGCTTCAAAATCAAGTTTATAATAAATGAAATTTTTTTTTTGTATAAATTGAAGTTCTCCATTAGACAATTACAATAAATATATTTGCTTTTTACTGGCGTAAGGATTTCTTACTTTATTGTGCAGTTGGATGAAGAATTATTGTGCAGTTGGATGAATCTACTTTAGAATTATTGTGCAGTTGGATGAAGCTACTTTAGAAACAAAGTGCACATAATTGCCGCAAAACTATTTTCAACTTACTAGTTTTCCATAAATTTCATCAGCGATGATGGGTTTTTTGAATCTTTCCGCAACTGTAACATGAAAGAGAACAGTTCAATACGATGATGTAATGAAAGCCGTCAGTCACACGCGGCCTGTTGATCATCGCAAAAACTGCAGCGTATTTAGCTGATTGAAAATAGTCGCGTTTCTACAAGCTATGCAACAAAAATTTTATTATAATCAATAAAAACATGCCAAACTTCAAACTGCATCACAATCTTCCAGTGGCACCTTGCCCATAATACATTGTTTTCTTGTAAATAACTGCGCTGATATCTGATCAACTAGGAAAAAACTGATAGTTTGAACCCGCCGAAAACGTGTGATGTGCTTACGCGTACTTTTTACTGAATAAGTGTATTTTGTTTTTTTCATGAGCTCAAATCCAAAGCGAAAAACAAAGTAAAAATTCAAAGGTATGCTGAGGCCGGAATTTTTGACACTTGGACTCATTGCCATAGAAGCGGGCTGAAAAGAATTGGTTTTGACATCGCATCGCATTTAACTGTCAAAAGTCACTTTTGACTTAAATTTTTAATTTTTGAAAAAATTCGGGACTGACTAACTTTTTACGACAAGTTTCGGAGTCCACAACTAAGCCTGAGGCAATGTGAGACTTCTCGAAACCACGCGAAAAACTTAGCAAAAGTTTCTAGGACAAGACCCATACATCACACCAGAAATGTTGAAATCCACACGATCGGAAATTAGTTTCAAAAAGGTGTCGAATTTATCAACCTTCTGACCACAATCGTAATTTAACATAACACTACATTTAAGATGTAACATTTGTCGGAAACAAACAACAACTTTTGTCTGCACAGAGTGATGAATGAAAAAATTTAAAGCAATAAAGCAATTTTATTGTCTTGTGTAACGTCTTCATTCCCACACGCAAGGTAAGAAAACTGCGCCATTTTCACGTTTGTGGCCAAAACGTACCAAGCAGCAAAGTTCATAGAAAGATTCCTATTTGGTCTAATGAGCTGTGAACCACAAGCGGCGGGGTCGCACGATCAAATATTAGAAATATTTAAATCAACACGTCAAGTATTTATCGCAATGTTGGAGGACGGTTGCCAGTACTGTACTCTAACTTGCTCCCCAACAAATGTTTTTCTCCTTCCAGTCAAATGCCTTCAAAGTTGCATACAGTGGTCCCAGGAATAGTCTAACATCTCAACTAGTTCTGATACTCTAGTCCAGAGGTCTCCACACGTTTTTGTCCGAGGGCCACATAAGCTAATGCAAAACATGTCGAGGGCCGGACATCTTACGTAATGTGATTGTTTCGGAATATACTACATTCTACCAAGTCAACAAAGTTTTTATAACTGACTTTTTTTCATCATTGACAAAATGGCTTCGCGGGCCGCATTTCGCCCGCGGGTCGTAGTTTGGAGTACTCTGCTCTAGTCTAACATCCAAACTTTACAACTTTGTTGAAAACTAGGCAGTGGCGTAGCCAACCCAATTTTTTGGGGGGGGACAAAATGTGTGATTTTAGGTGATAAACAGTATTTTCTTAGCACGCCGCTTCTCAGAGCACAAAATGACTAGATATGCTAAAAATTTCGGGGGGCATGGCCTCCTGGCTACGCCAATGCAAACAGGCGCAACGCAAATTTGAATAGCAAAATATTCAGTGCAAAATGTCAGGCACGCCCTCTTTCGTTACTCTGCAATGTGCAAGAACAACTACAGTCGAAACGTAAGATTACGTTTGGTTTTTCGGAGCTTCATTTGCAATAGAACAGAAGCAACTGCGCAGTTTCTTTGCCGGCTCTAGTCACGACTTCCGTACCGCTCAAAATATCAAGAATATGTTCCCGACTAAAATTGGATCCGCATGGATTGGACGGATTGACAACCACAATCGCTTTGGTGCGTTCATCAATGAGGCTTGCCATATGCTCCAGATCGACTTCCCAAGACTTTTCCGGCTGCACAAGATCATTGAAAAAGCTTGTGAAACAAACACAGTATCGATACGAGCGACAAACATGACAAACGATGTATTTCCTTCATTGCCTTTGGCAAATCAAACATTTCTGTCGAGTTCTGGTTTCATACGATATCCACAATGAAAAGCGCCAAGGTTTTTGCAGCACCAAAGAGAAAGGAACAGGGATTTATAAAGGGCTTTGGTACAAAAGCAATGGGTTCGCGTATAGGGCAAGAACAAAGTGCACTGTAAATACCAAAAGAAGTTTATTCCATCCTATCAAACGGCATAAAACTCAAAATTGTATAATACTCAAAACTGCATGACCCGATATGCAGGCCAAATATTAATTCAGAATTGACAATGAAACGCATGGACACTTCAGTTCAGGCGCGTAGCCGGGGGGCAGTGGCGATTGTCCTGGATGGCAATTGTCCTAGGTGCAGTTGTCCTAGGTGGCAGTTGTCCGGGTGGCAGTTGTCCTAGGTGGCTGTAGTCCGGATACCGGGTTAAATATATGCAAGTTTATTTGAAGAACATGGGTAACTTTCTGTAATTTACGATATTGTCTTTATCATTTTTGTGAATGATATTAACTCTATATAACTAGCTAAATACTTAATCGTATTTGGGAAGCAAGCTTAGTGCAAGTAGCGTACAAAAATGCTACTGCAGCCACATTGCATGGCGTTTAATGACACAAAATCCAAGCATTTTTCAAACGCGTTGAGGGACGCTATAGCCTTTATGTCATCAGCTCCGTACGTCAACCAGCCGCTCAAGAACTGGACAAGATCCACGTCTTACATGTGCGCAAGTTTTGTAGACCTACTTCCGGAGTCGGTGTCTTAGAGCAAAGTCGCTACTCGGCTTCAATTGAACGTGTGTTGGCGTTGACTTCTTGCTCAACTGCAACATTGGCTGCAAAAAGCATACTGGATATCTTGTACTTATAGCATCGAGATTTTAACATGCGCTTTTGTAGAAAAATTTTTACGAGCAAATGGTGGCTTTGATCCCGAGTAGAAGCTAGGAACTTTATTAAAACTAACTTCAAAACTTCTCAACTCAACGAAATAAGACTTTCCATTTGCCGACTTAAATCTGATCTTAATTATTCAGAAAAAAAGCGCCACAAAAATGCATATTTTATGGATGATGCTTTGAAAACAAGGGGCATCAAATATTTTAACGTAGAGACTTGGTTGTTTGCCACCCTATCAAAATTTCTGGCTACGCGCCTGCTTCAGTTAAGTTGCGTTACGCTCGTGTACTTCCTTTCTACTCCTTCCGGAGTGTCACCAGTGGTCTGTGGTGCCCATCTCGGTTTACTTGCGCCGTGTGCAACGCGGCTGTTTTCGCAGTGAATGCGGCATTGGCCTTTGCAACCCCAACAACGCCGAGCACGAAGCTGGACAGCTGTAAGTGCCATTTTTTAAGTCTTCGGTATGGCTCACCGGGGAATAACCTATCCTATCAGTTTAGGTGGCGCGCGCTCAACCAACAGCATCACTTAGCTGGTGCCTTTACAGTTTTCATTGCATTAACTGGCTAGAGTCGATTTTATAAAAGATCCGTGAAACGAGTAGTAGTGATGGCACCCAGCGTTTTTTCTCATGAAGCAAACCCTTCCGTAGATTGATGTGAAAATAAATGGCAGATGCGGCGTAACAGGAACCAATCAGATAAAGTGCACACAACACTCCCTTGGCGCAATAACGCGTTGACTTGTAAAATGCCTATTCTTAATGCGAATGATTTACAACCTCTGTAGTAATACATTCGAACTTTTGAGGTCTGGGATCAGTCCTTTGTACAGTATGGTGGCAGTAATGATGCATCCATACGCACTTCAAAACACTTGTTTGTTGCCTGGCAGTTTAGTTTGGTATAATCAACTGCTTTTACTAAGTTTTTGGGATAATAAAACCGTGATAAAATTCCTGCGCTTGCGCATATTTGGTTGATGACTTGGCATTCCGTTGGACAGGTCATATTACTTGGTAATCTTTTTACGTTTCGCCGCATTTGATGTGTCGGGTTGCGTAGCATGTCACGTGGTGTTCTGGTTTGTCAGCATCTGTGTTAGACCGCGTGCTGTTTTGAGATAATTTTGTAAATACGCTTGCCGTATTCAGTTCTACTGACGAAAGAGGCTTTGTTACCTCTCTGGGTATTGGCAGTCCAGCTTTAGAAAGTCAGGCAAGCCTGTTACTCGCATTGATTTATCGGGCTAATTACAGGACTGCTACATCGGCCGTTCTCACTCGAACTCTGCGCAAAAGAACTACTTTTGTCGGGAAAGCATTCTTTTACCAACGCTTTCGTTCAGAAGCCGCATGAAGTGTTATTCTTACTCAGCAAGACGACAGCCCCAGGCTGCAAGTTAGACCCCGTCGCCTTTGTGGAGATTAATTTCATTTATTCATTGTTTTATATGACGCCGCACGTACGCAACTCTGTCAAAGCATAACGTGACATTCTCTCCGGAATTTTTAAGCAAGCAGGAAAGGCCTTGCTTGCATCGACCACCCGCCACTGGTTATAACTAATTTGAGCCACTTTGCCAACAAAAGTTGGATCTCGGACAACTGCCAACTAGACAACTGCGAACCGGACAGTTGCCACCCAGGACAACTGTCAACCAGTTAATTGCCAAAAGGACAACTGCCAATAGCATACTGTGCAGCTAACGACTCGGACAACAAAAGTTGTATGTGGTGCTTCTCAACACTTCACAGCTGCTCTCCGCTTGGCAGCACTTTATTTTGTGGTTGATGGTGGGAAGGAAATGGAAGTGTATGGCAGTTCTAAGGCAACTGCCACCCAGGACAAGTGCCATCTTGGACAATCACCATCCAGGCCATATTGAATTCTCTACGTGTATTGCCATTAAAACAATTTCAACTTTACAAGGTGCTGTGTTTTTGTCAAAATTTTTGAAATCACAAACATATGTATCGGAAGTTTCTTCGTCCTCTGACCACTTCGAGGAACCCTGACTTCAGCTTTGATACTTTTGGTTGGAGAATGTCATATCGATGTCGTAATATCTTCATAAACATTGTTAAATCAGTACAAACCTCTAATGCTTTTGTGAGTGTTCTTAATTTTTCACAGCACAATTCTCGCATGCTGCACATTGCATCGTATTCACTCCAAGCACGTAGCGTGGGGTAGCTAAGTCCTGGAGCGAATATGATGCAATAATGTGTATGAGGTTTGTGCTTTAAAAAATTGAAGGCAACAACTTCTACATTACATTCTCCATCCGAAAGAATCAAAGTTCAAGTGAAGCTTCTTCAAAGTGGTCAGAGGACGAAGAAACCATCGTTATGTAGATGTGTAATTTCAAAAAGTTTGACATGAAAGTAGCACGTTCAGTAGTTTGAAGAAACCTACAGAGTTAATCATGTCCTGGCTAGCAGTTGTCGAGGTGGCTTTTGTCCTGACACTGTCTTGCACATGCAAGGGAGAAGAAAAAAACGTTGAGAAACACTGAGCTAACTAGAAAAAACTCTACCCGTTATATAAAGAAAAACAAATTTCACAAGTAACAGCCATTTACACTCAAAACTTTTGAAAAACGATACTTTTTTAATTCTGGGCGAATATGTGGAAGAAAAACCCTGATACAAAATGACACAATCAGTGCAAAGAGTAAACACTGTGGTGACGTTACATCAACTCCTCATCTAGGAAACTTGACCTCATGACGAAGGATGATTGTCATGTCAATGACCCACAGTTGCCCAGCACGTTCAGCCAAACATTCAGTTATTGGCCAGATACGAGGTGCGTCGTTTCTAATTGAAGTAGAAGCACACGGCCTATTGACATTCATAAACAAAGAGCCAAAGATGACGCTACCGAAATTTCCTAGCAACTATGCCTACCTGTTCCTCGGGTACGCAGATGCTTGACCTACGTTTGGAACACAGAAATAAACTTCAGTATATAAAATGCCCAAGCAGCTTCAGCGCGAGCAGCATAAGCTTTGTTCCAAACTACATTACTCATCGTGCGCGCAGAGCTTTTTCTCTTTCTTTTAAAAGATGATGCACGATTGTTTGTAGTTTTTTTGACACCTGTGCCTGGAAGGTATGGTTTCCGAAACCTAAACCCAATACTCTTTTTTGTCGAACTCATTGTAATATTTTACACACTTTCCCATTCACTGAATTGTTCTTTAAGAATCAATTTTTCAACTTGGTACAGGGCAGTTTGTGAGCCCCTGATTTTGCGTCGTGGAACACAGCATTGGAACAATCTCCCAAAAGACACGTTACGATTAATGTTTGCATCAATAACTTTATTTAAAAGTAGTTTTTTTCGTGTCTCCATTACAAACAAATGAGAAAATATGCAGCGTTAGTTACATATCATCTTATTTTCAATCTACGCTCGCAAAACATCTACTGCTGAGTGTTCGAATCTCAATGGTCACACACACCTGCAACAAGTTTTCTTCTGCAAGACAAATTGATCACTTTTATGGCCGCTCTTGGATGGAGTTTGATGCGGTAAAAACAACAAAGAACACCGTATTTCCTTGAAGGCCTTAAACCACAGAGCTAATTTTGTGACACAAAACTTTTTATGCATTTCTCCATTCATTCCAGTTAAGAATTTCTCAAACCCATACATGGACGAGGGCATGTTTGGATGATGATGAGGACGGTGAATAGCAGGGCTCCTAATAAAATTGGATTGCTGCATACTGCTTTAAACTTTATCACTTGTCTAATGCCCAGCTAGGCGTGAGCGATAAATACCAACGTTTATCAGAATCAGGCTTCACTTATCGGCACCATAAAACGTGAAAAATTAAAAAATGGACGCATTTGCTTCTAAAAATAACAACAACGTATTTTCCTTAAATACACATGTTTCGTTAAACGCTCAAAAAGCTACCACCACTAATCTTTAAAAAATTGAAAATGCAGTAATATAAGATACGAAATATGTACTTGAAAACCATCAAAAAGACTTTACACTGGAAGCATTTTAACAATAAAACCATGTATTCAAGAGCAATAAGTTACCAGGCAGTTGTAATGTCGAACTGCAATGCCTTGCGACTGAGCTATGGTTTTGTACAATGAAAATCCAGGTCGAGGCACAACGATGTTGTCACCAGGGCTTGCTAAAACGGTGATTGCCATCTGCAGAGCGTCAGAACAACCGCAGGCCAAATATATGTCCTGAACAAACAACATTTCTGCAACGATAACCACACTTTTGCACTTGCTTCAGTTTGGCTATCCTTACAAAAACATAGCAAAATAATAAATAATTATACTGGTTCCAAATAAAATAATAGATTGCTGGCAAAACACGTATACCTGAAGTGGCATGAATTTTACCGAGCAAATAAGAAGGCAGCACATAACGCACCTTGAAGCAACCTTTTCCAGTTTTCCAAAGTGTTTAGGCAAATATTTTCACAGTTTAAATCCAAGTTTCTGGCGACTTTTAACTGTTTCGTTCTTATCTTAACATCAATAGTACAGCCACCGAACGGACAAACTAAAGGGTCATCTCTGCTCCAAAAGGGTGCCCTCCTAAAACATTTGTTTATGTAGGTAGGTAAACACTTTCCTTTCAACAGGACGTTCAAGGACAGTTTTAAACGAAACTTACCCCTGCGTTTAATTCGTCGCTTCCGTTACAAACAAACTTAGCCACTGCAGTTCTAGCTGTTTCGTGACCAAACGATGGCGCATATCCGTTGTGTTTGCCTTCAGTTACAGCACTAATCACAGCTTGAATGGCTTGCTCAGGAGGCCGGAAGTTTCCAAAAACCGTCGGGTCTCCTGTAATTATATTTACGTTAAGGTTTGGAGGTAAAAAACCAGAACTAATGAAGTCACCTGTGCTTCGCTCGTAACAACTGCAAGTAGTTTATCGATGCTACTGTGTGCTTGCATTTATCATCCCTAGCACAACTATAATATGAGACGACTGCGCAAAGTCGTAACAAACCAATTGAAAATTATCTTGGTGAAATTGCAAACTGGAATTGAAAAAGACTTTAACTATTGCAAAATTAAAGGTGCAGCGCGTTACGAGTTTCTTGAAACCGCAGACTCAACGTAAACTAAATTAAACACCTGAGAAAAGCGTTTGTTGGTTTTGTAATGATGATTTGATATGAGGTCTGGCAAACTGGAGCCAAAAAAAAGTACGACGGCGCAAAACTGATGAGCAATAGCAACCAGTACAAATGTGACTTCAAAAATCGCTACATCAAAGGACGTTAGTTTAAAAAACCGAAATAAAGTCAGTCCGTTCTGTGTGAGCTTCCAAAACAAGCACTGCGAAACTGGTAAAAGGCAGTAGGCACATTAGAAACAAATACGCTAGTACCATTAAATATAAATTAAATCAATTTTGGATGTTTTGATAAAGAATGAATGCTTTTATTCTGAGCATGATTTACGAAAAATAGTCGTTTTGAAAAGTCTCACATGAACTTCCTTCAAAATCATTGGCATTTGGGATTGTTTATCATATAACATCGCCTGACTTCAAGTATTTTATCAGATCATGCGTGGGTTTCCGTTTTAATCCAAAGAAAACGTTTGGGAAGCACGAAACACGATGTTTTCGATGACAGCAAATATCCTTGTAAGTAATACCGAAACGATCCAAATAACACAGCAAGATAAGATACAAGCCAGGAAGGATCGTCATACCTAATGAAAGGGCAATCATACTCTTTTGAGGGTTAGGAGTTATTTTCATTTCGTCGACGATCGCTCGGATTGGATTGAAAGTATTTTTCGCAGTCATCGAGGCCTGCACGTTCCATTTTCCTGCCTTGCCCCGACTGTTGTTGATTCTGAACACAAGAGTACATGTTGCAATGCTATTCCAGGGTCACTTGCGTTTTTACTGAAACTTTCCTTCCTGGGCGAGTACACAATGCTATCTGTGTGATTAGGCCCTTTATTTGAAACACAGCTGACTTACCTTTACATCAGAACTTTCATACACTTTACATTTGATAAACTTCCCTTCGGACGGTTGCATTCCTACCCAAGGCAGTTTGTCTTTAACCCACCATCCAGTAGTTCACCCACTACCCACTGTTTTTCTAACATCTCTCAAAAGAACAAAGTTGTGAAATAAGTGTCGCCACAACACTTACATTCAACGAAGATTACTTGTAGGGTGTCTTTCCAGGCGATTTATTGTGATGCTGTCATCCAGTTATAGTCGCCAATCACAAAAAATGCTTTTACACGCTGTTAGATTATACGAACAAGCCCTCCTAACGGTTGGCATATAGCTTTTTTTAATTTAAGATGTTCCGTCTAACTCGAAGCGTTCGCTGGTTTAAGTATAGCTCGAACGTAACCACACTGTCAACGAAAATATTAGAAGGCAATTCTAAGCAACAGAAACACCACTAAAGGTTGGATTTAAAGAAGTTATACCCGTGCATGAAAACAAAAAACTCTGCTTTTAGGAAACCTACCAAGGAATCTTGCAAAACCAATTTGATGACGCATTACAAACACACAAACAGAAAAATGCCGTTAAATGAAGCGATTTGCTCTGCCTACAACTAAGAAGTTCTATCAAAAGTTCACAAAAGCATTTGGCCTGGNTGAATTCTTCAAGTTTTTTTTATTTCATGACGCAAAAATAGTGGTTAGAAATCTCAACACTGGAAGTGCGGTTCGGGGGATTGGGAGTGAAAAGCTTAATCCACTGGCATTACAGCCTGCGTCTTTAAAAACTTGTTTCAATCAACGCAGACATGGACAATCGACCCAATGAAATGAACTAGCTCTTTACAATCAGCGTTTCAAGTATTCCAACGAAAGTAGAGAATTAAGTTGCGTTGACCATTTCCCAAGTAAATTCATCTAATCGTCGACAGCGCTACACGAAACGTCCACTCCATGCGCTAGTCCAACCAAGCCGAAACATGATTTTGAGTGAAAAAATGCGCTTGCGCTAGGTCAAGATGCAACATAGCTGAATATGCAGGTACAAGTCAAAGCAGCTATTTACAAGCTTGAGCTGCAAGAAAGTATTATACCTATTAGCTTCAACTGCCCACAAGTACACCTAACACCTAGCAAAGTACTGGCAGTATTCGGGATAAGGTGGAGATCAGATTTCTGGAAAATAAGCCAAGGTAAGTTATCTGAGTGCAGTGAACATCGGAGCATGAATATGATGGCAAACATTATAATGGGATATTAGCGAAATCACTCATTACAACTTTATACTTACTCAGAAACTACCAGCAATTCCCCATTCATGACGCAAAGATTTGACCAGTTTTCTTCACGACAAATTACCTTCTTTATTCTGAACGTAATATGGAGAATTGCTACCAAAATGGCAGAAACTTTTTAAAACTTTCTAAGCTGTGTTCAATAAAACAACGAATTCAGTAAATTTCTACAAAAACGACAAAGCGAAAATCTCACGACAGTGCTGAAATCACACCGAGGGATGAACCGCATATTACGCAACAAGAGAAAACAGGATTTCTTTACTGTTTCCATCTTTTACTTACAACAACATGCAGTGTCAAGAAAACGTTAAGTGTTTTACTGAACAAAACGCCAGGAAGTCGTATAGAAATGTATGGCGATGAACTGACATTTAACTTTGATTGACTTGATATTACATTACCGAAAGCAGGTTCAAACTCAGGCACAAAAATGTTGAAGTGCAGTAGAAATCTGGTCACAAATCCCTTTAGAAATAAAAATTAAGCCGCGCTTGGCAGCTTTTATAGCCCGATATTAAAAATGTGTTACTTGAGTATCAGAAACATTGTTGGTATTCTTCTTTTTTCTGTTGGTGTGCATTAACCAAGTGCATTTATTTTATACTGCTATTACTACGCAAGTGGCTTCATGAGGTATTGCTGCCATTTTTTACTTAACTTGCTTTTGTTGCGTTCACTATAAATCGATCGTATTTTTTGCATTAGACTGTCATGTAATGCAGTGGGATGCCTTTAGTCTCCAATGGCATTGCGAATTGTATAGCAAGCGAATTTCCGTTCCCATGTGTGAGTCATCACACCGATCGCAAATACAATTGAGAACGAATGCAGGCCTTGCTCGCAGCCTGCTTAAACACGTGACACATACCGCAGCGCCACACTAGTTCATAACTGTCGCGACGCATTTCTATCTTTCGCTATCGCCAATACTTAGAAAATACGCGAAAACTGAAAAAAATTTGTGGCAAAGTTAATCCAGATTCTTCTGGCGGTTTTTAAAATGCCTTGCATCGCATTTAACTTTCCATAATCGGATAAATGCATTGCGCATATGATGCCTTGCACTCCGAGCAACATACTCTTACTTCTATTAACTTAATGTTCCCTTTACACTAAACTAGCTTCGCCCTGGGTAGGTCTGCCGCCCAAATAACCCCGGGTCCGGTCTAGCTGGAGCTGATCACAGCACTGTGCTGGGGTACCAAACATCACACCAACTGTGTTTGCGCCATATATGCGTGTGCTGTTTGCTAGTGCCACATATCCATGCTTGTCTTCCTTCACTGTAAACTTGTTAGCGCCATCTAGACCTATGCGTAATGCGTATACCTTTCTAGTACCGCGACATATCTTTGCTCAGGTGCGCCATCAGGGAGAGCAACCGGGCAATTGTCTCTCCGACATTTTCAACCACACGTGCAGTTGGTTAAGTGCAACGACAAGTTACACTCATCTTGACCCCTCCCCGAAATGTGGCCCTATGTTTGATCGTGTTCTTTCGTGTATCTGTGTGTTCCTTGTTAGTGCCATTCTGTGCTTTAAGTTTTATTCCGCTGAGGGTGGGTGTGAAGTGGTTAAACAATAAAGCAAACCAGGTCTAGAAAATTTACTGAAGTCATTACGGTCACATTTGCCATGGACGAATATGAACATAAACATAATTGGGGCGATATGGGCTGAATCAGACATGTGCAACCCGCGGCCCACCGCGTAGTTTGGTGCGGCCCGCTTGGTTTTATTCATGATTCTGAAATGGTATTTCAAATGAATTGTATTCTTCAATTTTTCGTGCCACTCGTTTTACAATAATTCACGAATAAAGAAATGTAACAATTTTTAAATACTTGGGAACCACAGACCAGCGCCCTTCAACCGATGTGCACGGTGCACCAAAATATGCGTGGGGTGCACCACTAAGAAAGGGTTTACAAAGGTGCATCACAAACTTGTCATACTAAACAGATAATTTTTACAAAAACTTTCTGTTAGCAAAAATGAACCATTAACCAACCAACGACTTAAGGGTTTAACCGAGACTTTGCAGATTCGAAAGTGTGGTGCGTAAGCATCACACCACATCAAGCTAATTGTTGTATCTAGAACTAGATGATTATTTGTGATTCATAAGCAACAGACCATGAGCCATTATCAATTTAATTATGTAGCTGAGTTACTGAATTAGGGGACCTACTTATTTAGACTAGGGTACTTACAGACATGAGCGTAATTACGTGGGGTACACGGGGGAAGTGTCAGTAAATAGGGTGCATGAGTTTAAGTGTTTAAGTAAATAGGGTGCATGAGTTCGTCAAAACATCTTTAAGGGTGCACCGTATCGAAAAAGGTTGAAGAGCACTGCCATAGACCAAAAAGCGAATACAACTTTCGCGCCATTTCTATTTGTCACGCTACAGTCCGGATTAAGCTCTTTATGATGTAAAAAATTTTCTTTGTGATTCACATACAGTTCGAGGCTTTGCAGTGTAAAATTGTTCAAACAATTCGTCAGGACCTGACAGGCAGTCGTTCCTGTGAAGTGCTAACTGAGTACAGTACTGTTAGTTTTGATTGAGCTTGAGTAAAGTACTTAGGAAGGATTGCAGTTGATTCGCCTGACATCATTAACTCAATTGATAATGCGATATTGTTTGTGGCTTCGCAAGTGTTGGTTTTGGTTTTGTAGGCAAAGTGATAAAAATTCGCAGCAGGACAAGGGACAGGGGTATTGGAAGGGTTGGCAATCAATGAATTCTTTTGCAGTTCATGAATGCAGCACTTTTAGCTGAAATTTAATCTCAAGGTGTTCGAAAAAACGAAACATTCGTGGTGAAGGCAGGATGTTTAACGACGAGTGGTTTGTGAAGTATTTTGTTGTTCAACAAAATGAAAGGACTCTTTGCTTGCTTTGTCTGAAAAAAATTAACATGAAACGGCACTATAACTCCAGGCATTCAGTACAATACGAGGGCATTTTAGGTCGTTGCGGGTGGCTTAAGCCCATCAATTGCAGAAGTCATTGCAAGAGGCAACATAAAATGATACCTCTTTACAAAAACGACACGCAGCTTGGACTAAATTGAGATTCAAGTTTAGTGAAGCAATAGCACAAAAAGGAAAAGCTTTCAGTGAAGGTGAAATAATTTTAAAAATGCTTTGATGTCCGGAAGTTTTCCTGTTAGCAAATTACGTTTTAACTTTAAACAATGTGTATGTGCTGTGAAGATGAGAGTGTCAACTTTTGCTTCTTTGGCTGTTTCCAGCGTCCACAATAGTTTTGCCTGAATAGGGATAGTGATGCTGCTTTGCGGTGAATTGGAAGTTGCAAGAACATACTGAAAAATGAGGTATAGGGCTTGTTTGTTGTCGCGAAAAGTAGCCATTGAGACTGTCAGGAATTTTGCTTCCAGGGATATGGTAACCCTATCATATGCCTCATCTAATTCAGTTTTTCAATAAGCCTGTCGGCAGCATGTGGTTGGTAGTTTGAAACAGAAAATTCCACCATACACTCCATATCTGTTGAGCGACCACTTTAAACTAATTTTTAAGGGAATGAATAAAGTTTCATCCAATAAAAATTGATGCGGCCCGCGATAATTTTCCGAAATTCGAAATTGGCCCGCCAGTGAAAAAGGTTGCACATGCCTGGGCTAAATACAGCAATGGCTTAGGCCTACAAACGAAAAACAGCATTGAATGTTGTCCTGCCAATTAGAAAAATATTTTTCACTGCATTGTGAGTGCGAAAGACCAAAAAGGACGACGGGTCATAAGGGCTGCAAACCTCCATTGAGACGAAACTGCTTTTGATGGAAACGGGATGAGTAGGCTTAGCTGAGTCTATTTTTGTGCGCAGGAAGCTTTTAATTGACAGTTCTACTTGAGGAATTAGCTTGCATGTGCAAAATATGCTTATAGCAGCAAGAAAGGCTAGATTTGCTTTACGCTAAGAATACGTTATCTTCTTGCATTTGAAACAAGAATTAAGTCGTAGCAGACGCAAGAAGATAATGTTTTGTAAAATGAATGGTGATTATTTAATTAAAGATTTATACATAAAGCTGGATTACAACCTGCTACAAAGAGAAGTTTGAAGTTCGCCAAGTGGGCCACAAACAGTGGGTTGTTGTGAACGGACCTCATTTTGAAGCCCGAACCCGGGCCAGGTCCGAAATCACAAGCCCAAACCAGCCCAAGCCTGACATTTATTTTTGTAGCCCGATTTAGGCCCGAATACCAAATTTACCAAGTGGGTCATAATATGCGCAACTGCGGGTATCAAAAAATGTAGTGTACGGCATAGCTGCAGGTACACGGTTTTATCACACCAAAAATAGTAACCACCTTGCCTAAAACATTGGCTTAAACACGTACAAATTTAGCTTGTTAGTCCACGATAATGTTATGGAATGCAGTGTTTCTAAAGAAAAAATAAACTATCACGAAACTATCCACTATGGCGCTAGAGGCACGAAAGAAACTATCTCAGATAGAGCTATAGGCATGAAAAGCCGGTTTGTAGGCCATCGTTTCATAAAGCAAGCCAAGAATGGCGTAAGTGATTGATCTTTTTCGAAGCAATGCCATCGCGTGCTAATTTCCTCATTGCTGTCGCCTTCTCGAAAACAGTTGGAGACTAATCCGAGCAGAGAACAAAAGAACGCAGCTGTGTTTGCAAATAGAATTACCTGAAGAAAAATCGCAATCACTTCACAAACAGAAGTCGCCGCGGTGAGCACAAGAAATCTATGTCACGAATGAAAAAAGTCGTTAATCGGAATGTTATAAAAAAGTTTTGTATGCAGGCCCGATATCGGTCTGAAACATTTTGACAAACTTACGCCCGAGTCTGGCCCGACTTACAACTCTGGGTTGTTTTGCGGCCAAAAACAGCAATGAACGAATCTGAAAAGATTAAGGAACTTCACAACATGTGCGCATGGTCCCCGTTAAACTTCACCATAGGAACAGCGAGGAAGGACGTGCTTTTGTGACAAGACAATAAGTAGTTTAATGCGCGATCAACGGCGACTTCGAACAAATGTGTGGTGGCCCGTTGCGCCCTGCAAAACTTTATTATATTTAAAAAAAGCATTGCAAATTTCTTTTATATTTTAATCAACACATTCTCAAAAACTGAAAAAAATTCTCAAAAAATTAATTTGCAAATATTATTATGCGAAAATAAATTTCACAAGAAAAATCTTTCATGAGGCTTTTTTTTTTTGCTACGCCCAACTAACTCCACTACAAAGTGTTTCCCGTTGAAGGTTTCGAATGCAGTATGTTGTAAAATCATTGGTTGCATGTTCATTTGTACAGCAGCTTTTATCTAATAAATCATCGCTAACCTTTTTTCTTATGCGATATGTTGCTTTCCATCCTCTCAACGAAGTTTAATGTTTTATATGATAATGTACTAATTAACCTAAGCACAACCTATCAAGCATTGCCAAATACGAAGCAGCCATTCTTTTACTCAGAGTTACTTGCTTGTCAAAGATACCCAGAGATCAGAGAAATTCAGAGCTACAATTGGCACATATACAGCATATCAAATTCCAGGAACAACCATCATTCTAAGGCAAGTCAAGAACATTGCAGAACGGTAAAACAAGGTCTGCTGCATGCCATATTACAAACACGCACGATGACTTCAGTTCCTGATGCTTGTGGTATAGTATTCCACGTTTCAGCTATGACATCGGTTACGACCCAGCACTCCTGCGCAACTGTTTTGATCATCCAGAAGACTGCAACCTCTTCAAAAAATATAACCCTATGACATTCGCAACAATTCGGCCATTGTATTTAAACTACAATAAAAATTTATGAAACTATCGAGACCTCGACAGAACCAAACTAATTTTTATAGTGATCCTTTTAAATCAAACCACATCTCGCAAACACACTCCACTAATTTTGCGATGAATTTCAACTAAACCGACCTTTTATTCCAGCTATGTACCTGATCTCGTTTAACTATTGATTAAAAGCTTAGAAACCTTCAAAGCGACCGTCTTAGCAGACGAAAACATGATTCCATGATCAGCAGCTGTTGCGGTTAACAGAGGTTTGGCCGATTTATCGCTAACTCGCAGTGCAATTACATTCTTGAAGACCTCAGCTGCCATCACGATTGCGCTGGCACTGCAGTAACTGCACGATTCGATCTACACAGCGTTGTAACGCAAATTCTTGCCGAATAAGACCTAGTTCTTACCTTTTTATTCAACTGTTTTTCTAGCCACTACATTCCTAGAAATTAATGCAGAAGGGCTAATTATGCATAATTTTCTACAAGAGAATGAACTGCTGACTGTAAGAAAAGTGACTACGCTCTCCAGTTCAGGATTACCTACGCTTCAGAGGTGTATAATAGGCTACCTCAAACAAAGGATCAATTTCTTTTCATTGGAGGAAGTCTACACATGAGACCAGG
>JGI24158J21664_10001120_pt1 | contig 28773 bp, 14 predicted proteins | sample Ectturendosymbi3_FD_21664 | JGI IMG/M metagenome (IMG submission 21664) | reverse complement strand
GCGAGTTTGGCCGTTTGGCGGAATCTTTTGCCTTACATTTTTCAGGGAGGGCTGCAGCCCGGCAGCCCCTCTATACGAGCCGCCCCTGAACCCGTGCATAACAGACCCGTTCATAACAGACAGGCTTCATAAAGGTCTGTTATATGAGTCTGGAGTTTTATGAACGTAGTCTGTTATGAACGGGTCTGTTATGAACGTGAAGTGTACCAAAATGGTTTTATTGTGCTTCACTTAACGGCCCATTTCAAAAACTTTCACCTGGGACCCAGAATTTTTCTTCTGGGCTGTGTGCATTGAGCCAGACAATAAAAACTGTGAGACTTTGACTAGTTACCAGTAGTCATGTTGTGGACAGCTTTAAAACGTTCCAAGACCCGTTTCTCAGAACTACTAAAATAATGCACACTTCGAACCGAACCGTGGGTCAGCCGTTCAAAGTCCGTAAATACAAGGCCTGCTCTACCGGAAATCAGGGGTCACATCGTGTATGAAATAGGAAACACCTTGCCCATAATGCAAGGTAATGGTTACAGTTTTCTATGTTTTATAATTTTTCTTTTGACTGTCAACCAGAATGACGCTTACTGTACTTTAAAACAGGGGTCACCAACATGGTGCCCGCGGGCGCCAGGTCGCCCGTACGGACCACGTGGGTCGCCCGCGGGCTTGATGTGACAATAGCATAAACATGATCAGTGTCTTTCCATTGATGAATATCTTTAGTTTTTATTGATGACATAATTGAAAACATATTGAGCAAATTTTTTATTTCAGAAGTGTATGTATCAAACTGGTAGCCCTTCGCATGAGTCTATACCAATAAGTAGCTCTCAGTTTCAAAAACGTTGATGACCCCTGCTTTAAAACTGATAATAACCAACTGAATTGACACACAGGGCACTTTGCCGAGGATTCAAACTGTTCCAGCCGGGGGAAAGCGTGCGGTTGTCAGGCATGATGAAGCTGGAACGGTTAAACTTCCTGTACCAACCAAGGTTACAACTCAACCAAGTCAGGTGGACAAGGGTCCAGAGAGTCTAGTTAAACAGAGAACCGATTCTGCAAGCACAATGGCTACGAGAGTGACAAGTCGACCAAGGAAACGAGTTAAAGTTGTCAACAATTACGACAATCGTTTTACGGAGCTCATGAGTTGGCTATCACCTGTTGACGCTATGCGTAGTCAATTGCATGCGAAAGCTAAAGCTTTTCAAGTTGCGCAGTCATCATAATAAGTCATATGGTAAAACGTGATGGGCGACCTTCTAAAACCGCGTAAAAAATGACATCATTTCTACTAATTTAAGCGGTAAACCTGTGGTATAACCTGGACTAGGCGTCATTTCAAATACGGCAGGAGCAAATCATATCACAAGTGACAATCGACAATGATGCAGTAGTGGTTCGTCCGTACTCCTGTTTAGAGATAGAAATCATGAACAAATTTTAATGCCGGCATTATGGATTTTGTGAAATCATGATGGTCTTTAAAAGGTAAAATATCGATTTTTGTGCAGGGAGCAATAGCACATCAACGTAATCACAAACACACCCGGTAAGCACTACTAGTATACCTCATATTACTTTTGACAAAGTCGCTCGGTTTACAACGTCGTTACTTTGCGTGTCTCTATCAGGATGTAAGGCCCTGCGGGTGTGACTCAGCGATAGTCACGGTCCAACCTCCGTTGTGCTAAAGGCAACAAAGCAAATCCTCGCCTGAGCTGCCTGCTGCAACTGTTTGAGTTCATCGAAGTCACTACTGCGATAAATAACATTATGACTGCTCTACTGCTTTCCATTCCAGTATCGGAAAAGCTCTAAGGCACCAACAAAATGATCACGATGTGAATATTGTTCGTTGGTAACGAGTGGTCCGCATATTTTTACCTAAAACAATGACCTATAGTTGCGCATAAGACATGCATTGCTTGTTGTCAGTAATTGTCTGATACCTCCATAGATATTTGTCTTGGAATGAAATGTCTCCTTGTGGCTAAGCATCTTTCGACAGTAATAAAAAAACTTACTCCACATGCTTGCGTGTGTACTGTGTACTGTGTAGTAGCGACAAAAGGTATTTCCTGCAGCAAAAACAAAAAATATAGCCCAGATGACGGGGGTGATAATAACCATAGCAAATTGCAAGGACGCTTGGTCATATACGCTAAGTTTTCGAAATAACAAGCGCTAATACCAAGCGGGTTTATGGCTGAAAAGGGACCAAAACATCGTCCACACTGTACCATTAAGAAAAGTGATAGCGAAATACATAACCTCTGATTTTCAAGTGTTGTGAATGCTGCATGGCTACGCTTGCATCGGACGCAATGCAGGGCCTCTGATACAGAAAACTTGCCCACAGCAACATCTTTCCGCCATGGGCGCAATTTGGTGGGGGACACGGGGGACGTGCCCCCCGACTTTTTCAGACGGTGGGGATATGATATGCCATGTCCCCACACTTTTTCTCTTCAGGTTTTGTATTTGGAGAGGATTCAAAAATAAAAATGATGTTTGTCAGGTTTTGTATGAAGAGCTTTTCATGTTAGATGGTGGGCCACACATAGCCAAGTTGATGTTGAAACAGAGTTTGGTGTGGTAACACTGATTCTGTTAATTTATAAAGTTTAGCTTCGATAAAATGATTTTTTGAATTTTCCAAGTTTCTAGAGACCGCGAAAGATGGTTAATTGCTTCTGTCCGACATTTTACCATGTGTGGTATACTGATAGAATGGTTATTTTCTTGAAACAGTGAGAGTTTTACAGCTGCACATATGAGAAAGCAACAAGACCATAGCACAGCCAGTGACGTAACTAGAGGTTTGAACCAGGGGGGAAGAGCTTAGCTGAAAGGGGCCCATCGGTCACCGTAGGTGGTCCCCTAGCCAAAACTCAGAAAAAGGTTAAGAAATGATAGTGAATCACTGGATGTCGTGGATGTCTGTACTAGCTAAAAAAGAAAACACCCCGAAAAACGCAAAAAAACAACAACCTAAAGAATATTAAATATCATAATGTCAAATAAAGGGGGTCCAGTTTTTATATTCTGCTTGCCAGGGGGGGGGGCGGCTCGACCCCTTGCCCCTGTCAGTTACACTAGTGAGCACAGCCATGGTTTGTTTCGTGTAGAAATGTAACTGGCTTTGCTGTAACATTGGTTGTCACGTATTCAGAAACTGAAAGCGTAAATTTAATGATGCTAGTGTACATAATGTTAGAAAGCTACATTTTCAGGCAAACCTCTGCACAGCTTTTGCCAAAGGCAAAAAGCAGCACTATTGTGGAGACTTAGTTTCAGGATGGAAATTTTTTCAAAGGACTGTCTTCAACCATCAGTAAACAGGATTTCAATCAAAACGTTGGAGAAGTATTTACTTAGTTGTATATTGACCTGGGTGCGCGGCGTGTCGGTCTGGCCGATTCGGTCTGAGCCGTTTCGGTCAAGGGACTCTTCGGTCTTGGTCTTTCCGGTCCCGAGACATTTCGGTCAGGCTATGAAATCTTGCAGAAATCTTATATGTTAACTTTTCAATGCAAACGTACTTAAATCAACGAAAGGTTTTATTTTAAAAAACTACAAGCATGATCCAAGATCCAACAGTTAATCAGCATGAACATATGATTTTCGTTATCATCAGCAAGCAAATTAAATGCATTATCGACATTTTCGATCAAATACAAATACTTCAAACTCATAATTACAATTCAGATTTAATCGCAATCATGACTCCTCAACAGGGAGTTGGTATAACACCAGCTAGCGTGACATTTCGCCTGCCAATATAATCATTTAAATAAAGAAATGCAATCAGTTGTTTATGTACAGAAATGTCGTGACCGAAATGTCCCCACACCGAAACGGCCAGACCGAAACGGCCCAGACCGAAACGGCTCATACCGATACGGCCAGACCGAATCGGCCAGACCGAAAAGTCCTGTTCCGGTTACAATAGGTTACTTAGTTATGTAAATGCGCAATCCTTTATGCTTTAAATAAACTTAAAAACTTTGAAGGTAGTAATGTAAAGCAGTACTTGATATTGAAGTACAGCAATGTAGAACCTTCTCAGTGACTTCAAGATATTCATTGACACTGGATACTTCTCTTGTGGTTTTGGATTGATTTTCGTCCATGGTTTGTTACCTCTAGTTTCGTTGGGTCTTTCACACTTTGATTTTTTGTTTCATTTCAACAGAATAAAGATTTCAACTTACCGGTTTGACTTCTAATATATGTTTTGTATTCCGCATTTCAGTTGAAAACACAGGAAATTGATAGGTCAAAATTTGTAAATTATGACGTCTTTTTTATACAAAGTAAATTATAAGGTTTTCAGGTCAAAAAATTGGTTGCCTAAGATAGGTGCAGCTACGGTCCGCTAACCTTTTTGAAGCACTTACGAGGATGTTGAGGATAATTTTTTTTTTAAATGTAAGTTGTCCATAGCGTCGCCCACTGGTAGAATTAGTGTCAGACCTTAAGAGTTTTTCTGAGCTTTGTGAGGTGTGATGTGAGCGAACAACGCAATACAATTACACCGTGCGTGTTGTGTGCTTGTTCTATGGACTGTCCGGCACGCTCTCCTGTGGTGTGGTGGTGGTACTATTCGTTTGTAGTAGCGCAGAGGTCTATAGATGCTAGGTTTTTTGGAACTGAATCATGGAAAGTGCCATATAGATTAGTTCGCATTTACAGTACTGTATAATTAATTGGAAGGAGCATACAAAACTGCTGTTCTACCAATACAAGTGCTACAAAAAGGAATTTTGGAACAAATGACGTTTACCCATAAAAGATCAAGTTCAGACAGCAAACTTTTAAAATATTTAAAATTTTCAGAGAAATTTCATTTATCCCAACTCAATTTGCCAAAGTGAATCGTATGTACATGTATAATGGCAAAATAGTGTTTTTGCCTCATGAGGCAAAATAGACACAGGAGTGTTTTGCCTTGCAAGGCAAAATAGACACAGTCTTCTTTATGTGTCAGGCTGGTTATGGGCCAAAATTTGGGAGGGTTACAGGTACGATTTGGGTTACCAGGGTCGGATCCAAGGGACGATCACCCCCCTTAAAACCTACGAAAGTAACCTTATTCACCATGATTTTTACAACTCGAAAACAGCATTCGTGGTATAGCCTATGGCTATTTTTTCGTCCATTGTTTTGCCACAGCAGTGTTGTGAAGTATACTTCATCTCTCTAACAGTCCCGAAGCCGTTGTGTGACTTGACTACAAAATATTACTGAAATCTCCCCCCTAACTTTAGTGGATGGATCCGCCCCTGTTGGTTACGGATTTGTTGTGATGGGTCGGTCCGGGTCATAAAGATGTGAGCCCGTGACATCTCTAGTACCCTAGACATAACATTACACTGTTTCCAGTGTTCCCTCTAAGAAAGTTGTGCACTGAACAAGTAATTGTTTTAGTGCGCACGCAATTGTGTGAATGTGTAGACCAGGTTTTTTTAAGGAAAATGTTAGGGACCCGGTATGGATCTGTAGGGACCCGATTTCTCTGATCCTAGGGACCCGATTTTCTCTGAGTTTAGGGACCGGACGATGGATTTTTCTGATTCTAGGGGCCCGATTTGAAATTCTAGGGACCCGAATCGGGTCCCTAAAACGCCTTAAAAAACCCTGGTGTATAGACACTCAACCAGTGAAGCGTTTTAAGCGTTACAAGGCCTATGCAATACAGTCCCGTCCCCACGGGGGGCTTTGGTGGCAGGTCCGTAACCAGCTTGGGACACCAGGAAGGGTGAAGAGTTTACCGAGAGGGGCCCAAATTTTTTGAGCTATGTCCAATATCTTTAAATTATGTCCAACACATTTTTCCAGGGGGCGAAAAAATTGCTTGGGGGAGCTTCCCTAGAAAAACAAAGCTCTAAGCCCTTCCAAATTGAAACATGAAACGCTATAAATCAATTGAGTTTTTGTCAATTTTTAAAATGTCAAGCTCCCCCACACAAACACGAAGTCCCCTGAAGAAACACAAAGCCCTCCTATTGAAAACTTTCTGGCAACGGTTCTGATGCAATATACACACGATATGAAATTTAGAATGTTGCAAGTGTGCGAGAAGAAGATTTCACTACGCAAATGGTCTGGAAGTACTGCGCATTTGCGCAGGTGCCCACCTCAGAGGGAACACTGGCTGCTTCGTTTGTTCCTCATTTTATGCACGGTAGCTGTTGGAATTGCTTAGAGTGTAGCAGAAGTGTGTTGTGTCATTTGATTTACGGTAGTGTCGAGGCAAAATTTGCTTCCTGAGGCAAAAGCTGTGCTGGGGCTATTTGCTTTTAGTTGAACACGATTGGTTAAAGTGATCACATGACAAGTACGATACAAAAAAGGAACACAAGTTAGAGTTTGGGATTTAAGCTTCAGGTTTTCGGTCTTGGGTTAGGGTTTAGCCTAGGCTACAGTTCATGCAATGCAGACAAGAAGCCACTAACAGCGTGCCTCAGCACTGAACCCACGAGAACACTCGTCCATGCATGTCGGACTGAACTCTTACAGATGTCACGGTCAACTAAGCAGGTCATTCGTTCCGAACTTGTCATGCGACCACTGCAACCAATTGCTTTTACCTAAAGGCAAAATATCTCCAGCAGTACTTTTGCCTCATGAGGTAAAATAGACACTTCCTACAGAAAAGGAATTGTGCAATAGGCCTACTTGTCTAGCTATAACATAAACTGATTGTGGTGGGCATTTGTAGCCACGGTACTCAAGACAAAATAGGTAAGCTAGTGTGCAACTGAGTAGCCTAAGTGGTTTCGGAATTGGATTGGATATCGGCGCACATAATTTCTAGTTTTCGGATATGGATTTGATGACAAAGTTTCGGATTGGATCAGGATGACAAGATTTCCATATCTGTACACCACTGGTGCAAACTATCCGGGTTTGTCAATAAAATGTTTGAAGATTGCGTACAAATGACTCCCATTCATTGTGACTAGAGTCGAGTCGTTGGGTAAAAAACGTGACTCCTATCGAGTCTTCACAACATTGTTTCTCAACGTGACTCGAGTCACTAAAAGTCGTGACTCGAGATGAGTCCTTGACTTAAGTCACGCAATCACTGCTTCCTTGTCCTTCACTTTCCTCAACAAAGACCTAAACGACTACCACTATCACGATATGTGAATACAACACTGAACAGCAATAATGCGCCAAATGTATTGTGCACTGCTGATCCCTCAGTGAAAAGCAATGGCTCAGCTCTACCTTAGTGTCGCCCCTGATCCTGAGAAACTAGCATAACGCCACTAGGGGACACAGTCACAACAGAAAATCTGCATCAATGCTAATCATGTGAAAATGAACCATTAAACCCATTTCTTTTTATGCAAACTAACTGTGTTTGTCAATGAGGCGTTTGGAGATTTTGTAAAACGACTGACTCGAGTCATTCATTGTGACTCAAGTCGAGTCATTCGATAAGAAACTTGCCTAGTGTCGAGTCATTACAACAGCATTCCCCAGCGGGACTCAAGCCGTGTCATTGACTGGAGTCACGCCGTCATTGGTATGGATGGGTGTGATTAGCTAACATGGTGATGCTAACGTAAATAATAACGTAAGGCTAGTGCAGCTACTGTGCTGTAACAACGCACTGTGTGCATATTGAACACTTTCTTTACCACAGAGATTTGCACAGGTAGCCTACCACTGGTGTAGAGATTCATTGTGTCAATGGTCACTTAATGGTTTGTGCATATTTTCAGCTAACTTGCTTCAATCGGCAATGGACGGTCAAAAGGAGTGCAGAACTGTCGACCGATCACCACCTGGCAGTGTGTAATTTAGGTCTTGAAAAACCAACAGTGCCTACGCATACCACAGGACTAGGAAATCCTACCGAATAAAGTGGGCGGCCCTAGCAGACAAAAATGTAAAAAAGACCTTTTTGCAGACAGCGTATCGCCCTTGTTCTGAGAGCTCCGGGAAATCAAAATGGAGGCGGATTGGCAGCAGTAGCTTCATCTGCTGCTGGGTGTGTTGACGGAAACAACTCGGTGTGGCGAATAATGGTGAAAAAGTACCACCTTCATCGTAGCTGGAGGTGAAAGATTGTTTTCAAGCAAAGAAAGTTGCCTACAGCGCATGGCTTCAAAACTAAGCCGAATCTTCCTTGCATTCGATGAATGTTGTGGCGCGAAAGTCTACAGCCCCACGGTGAAAAGCTCAAAATGTAGTCTTGGGAGACTTTTTGGTACAGTAGAATTTGCCTAATTCGTCACCTCAAGGGGATTAGAAAAAAGTGACGATTTAGGCGAAGTGACGAATTATGCAAGCAACCTGAAATGAACTGCAGAAAGGGCTACTCTCAATCCAAACTTTAAGTGGGAAAACTTTTTTGTCGTTTAAAGTAAACTCTAATTTGTCTACTCTATCTCCACTCCTCCATTTAATCCAACATCTTTTAAATCTGTAATACACTTTAAAGACTTTCCGCGTTCTCTCAATGGGGAGTCAGGTTGCGCTTATCTAGACTTTTCAATTTGATCTAGCACTTCTTAAATCTCTAATAAACTTAAAAGACTTTCTGCGTTCTATCAATGGGGAGTCGCTCTGCTCCCCGTCTATAAATTCGATAAACAAATAGCGAGGTGCAACAATACTCAGATAAAGATCCTTAATTTGTTTTAATTCCCACACGTGTTAAACCAGTTGCTTAAACATCAAAAGCGCAACTGCAAATGACGTATTAGACGAACAAAACGCTTCTCAGAGATAGAAAGAGTAAAGAGGTGACGAATGAAGCAAATTGACGAATAGAAATGTATACAAAAGATAGGAATTCTGCCGGGACCGACGAAAAAGTAACGAATTGAGTGAATTAAACGATGACGAATTAGACGAATTCTACTGTATAAACTAGAATCCTATTAGGCCTACTGACAAGTCAGCAAAGCGTTCTTACAAACTATTAAGCGTTTCCGTGGCAACAGATCTTATACTGCAGAATTCACCAAAGACAAAAATGATCTCTTACTTAGCAATGAGGACATCTTTGGCAGATGGAGAGAGAATTTCAGTAACCTTTTGAACCCAGTCACTGTCACACCATCGAGCACACAGAGAAGGTAGGCTACACTTGGGGCATGAAATTTCAAAAATTTTACATGAAAGCAGCACGTTCAGTAGTTGTTTTTAACGAGAACAAACTTAGACAGTTCATTATGTCCTGGTTGGCTGTTGTTCGGGTGGGATTTGTCCCAGGTGGCAGTTATGCTTGGTGGCGATTGTCCTAGATGGCTGTTGTTCTGATACCGTCCGCAATGTCCAAGGAAAGATTGGCGAGGCAAGTCCTGCTGGCTACATTGACGAAAAAGCGACCCAGACGCAATTCAACGATTGGGTGGTGCGATTGCATCTCCGACCTTGCTTGGTCCTGTGTTGGTGTGGAGGCAACAGAACCAGCTGAGATTGCTGAAAACCGTGGGGTACTTCGAGCAGAGATGACCCGGGCCGCTATCAGTCCAGTCTTCGGGCAGTCCGTTAAAGGTTTTGAAGCAGTCCGCTGACAATTTTTTAGTGGTGACGTCATTCCGGGCCGCTGCGGACTGCTCGCCAATTAGGCGAAAATTTTTGATTTTGCAGTTTCAAAATCTAACAAGGAATGTTTTGCTGCTGTTCTCTCCATTTTACCGTTCTGCTAATGTTCTGTTCCACTTGTTTCCACGCAAACCAGTTAACCATGTTATGAATCAATCAAGCAACAAAAACTTCCATTTATAGTCTGTCGTTGTCGTCGAGGTATAGGCAGAACAGTCGCCATAAAGTTTTCAATAGGGGGGCTTTGCGTTTGTGCGGGGTGGCTTGACATTCTAAAATTTGACAAAAACTCCACTGATTTAGTGTTTCATGTTTCAATTTGGGGGTCTAAGCCCGCCAAAGCTCGCCCGTGGCGATGGGACTGGTTTTACGTTTAGGGCAGGTGTCATCAAACTTTCCCTGGCCACGTACCCCTTCAGCATTTCTAGATGAGCATGTGCCCTTAAAATTTCTTATGACAAGGCTATGGAAAATAACAAGAATATATTTACCAATAAGCATATAACGAATTTGAAAGTAATATTCACTGATGTATGTATAAATATTTGGAAATGAATAATATGTAAACATATTTTTCCCTTCTATTGCTAACCTCAAATGTACCCCTTCAGATAGGCAAATGCACCCTACTAGCCTAGGGGTACATGAACCTCAGTTTGGGAACTTCTAGTTTAGGATTAGGTGTTAGGTTTAGGGTTTGGCTTCAATATGTTACTACAGCAAGTGTAGTCGCGTTACAGGCAGGGGACGAATAAGTTTTCAAAAGTGCTCTGGTGGACCTATAGCCATCAAGACTACATGGTTTTATTGTCCAAAGGACAATGAACTGAAAACTTAAGTGTGGTTACTTTCTTTTTGAGGTTACGTTATATTGCGGGCCACGGGTCAAAAAATAAGTTGTGGTAGTGCAAAACGGTAGTGCAATCGATATGATCAAACTATAGGGTTGACTCACGGCGAAGCCGCTGTCTCCAGTATCGACCTCTCACTGCGTTTTCTGAGCTTGCTGCTGACAATGTTGTGATACACGAGAAAAAAAATTACAAGCTTTTATTACTTGTTCAACAACAAAATATAGTAAGCTTTGTTCGAAGATCGCACAACCACAGTCATCGCGCCTCCCGACAACGCTGTTAACAAAAAACATACGGCGTATAGGACAAAAACAACGCTGAGATAACAAAAAGTGAGCAGCTCATATTCACGTTGAACACTACCCCCCAACAACACAATGTAGTTTCTTTTCGCAATCTTTCGCAACGAATTTTCCCCAGGCATAGCCACAATTCCATGAAACTGATCTATCGAAGGGTAGCAGGCAAAGAAAAGCCAAAGTCCGACGCAAAATAGTTTGACTGGCGAAGGTTGTTTCGTGCGCGAAAAACGAACCAGTGCAGGCAAAAAAATCGCGGCAAACAACACAAGATACCACAAAAAATGACCGCCATGGTCCTTCACCAATCCTATATGACACAGTGCCACCCTGTTTGCACTGATCAACCATTATGCCATTGTATTTTCATTTGCTCTAATGTTCACTGACAGTTAGTTTACTTATTGTGCGATGGTTTTTTGTATTGCTTCTGTTTATTAGCTGAGTCATATGAAACAATAAACCATTACCATTATAAAAGAATCCATTTTTATGCTTCACATCCACATAACGCGCGCGGTTCAAACAAAGCTTTTTTGTGCGTGTGCAACGTGACCAATTAATATATCAAAATAACCGCAGATTCAGGATTTTTAACTGCGACGGTCAAGAGAAGCACGTGATCGAAGTAGCGGTTTAACTCCCCGCTGAATGTTACGCACAGACAGGGATCAACGGAGAAATTGCATCACACATTTGGTGCAGCGTCAAGTAGACATGGTGCGACTGCCTGCTCCTTTGTTTACTGCATAATATAGCAGTTTGCAGGTAAGAGATAAACAACGGATAAGCAAATTGTGGTAATTTGCTACGCGCAGTTTTAATGTTCATAAAGCACGACTTCGTTACGTAATCCGAACAATAGTGAAACTGTCGAATCTCGTTTAGAGATCGGAACCGGACGCAGGGACAAGTGATTGTGTGCGTTATCCTTTTTGGCGCGCGATCCGGTTTGAAAAATGCTGTATTTTCGCTAGTCCAAAATTTATGCATTTACCTTTAGCGACACCTGACGGCAAGAAATACCAATGAGTTCAAAAAATAGGCTTGAGGATTGCGGAGGGTACTAAATGAAATAGGACCATGCGATATTCCAGATATTCTACGATAAAAGGCAGCCTTAAAACCTTATGCATCAACGGGAAGATCTATTGTTGTGCCCCTTCCAACAGTAATAAGAAATCAATTCGTGTCAAGCTGCATTTTCGCATTCAACTTATCAGCTGAACGACTTTTAAACCGGCCGTCGATTCACCTCCATGTTTATCTTATTTTCGAAAAAAAGGATCATGCAATCTACAGCCGAGGCTGAAGCACGTCGGCGACGCATCCCACCCGATTAATAATAAGACACAATTAAAGGCTACACCATGGCGCTGTGCACGAGTACAAAATGGGATGTGCAAACGTGAAATCGAAACAATTAAGTTCAGCGCCAACTGGTAAAAATGCTTGCAAAACGCTATATTAAGAACGTTCTTCGACGACGACAAACGCTTCAGTCTTGCATGCCTCATGTCCAGCAACACCAACGACGAGTTTCTGCCTTCAAAATTACAAATTGCCTCACCACCAGCGGTGAGCTCAAATATGTTTTAACTGCATCGATTTACACAATTTGTGGTTCATGCTAACAACTGGGTATCTTTGCTTTGCAGTTCTTGCGACGCTTGGCATATCGCAGAACACGATCTAAATAAATTAAGCAACACTAAATGCCGGCTAGTCACAAAGAGTTTGAACGCATGCTGCACGGAGCTTATTAGTACGATTCGCTATTCCCAGCTGAATAGAAATGTTATCACGCTTTTTTTCCATAATACTCATCCTTGCACCAAGCACGTCTCGGGCAAAACCGTGTGCCCCAACAGTGAAACAAACAGAAGCCGTAACGAAAGCAACGAGCTTTGCACGATTAAGCCCGCTGTTGGTGCGCGCCTTCGGCAGCTACCCTGGCNATAAGTTTCGCCGACTTCTCCGTTGAGCGGCTCTCTTTCGTGAAAAGGGACTCTACGGCAGGCGAGCTGCCAAGTCACGACCCTGACGAGAAGTCAAGTCGTTGGGCGGCGCTCGAGGTGCCCTGCAATACAAACACGCATTAGTTTGCTACGAATTAGAATGCGTCATTGATTCACTGGCCAAGACAATGGCGAATAACAGCATACGATACATGATCAGCCTAGTATCCTTAGTGTGTGAAGCACAATTCACATCTCTGCCACCGAGAACGATCGGCCATCATACCCGGCAGCGAATGAGATATTTNNAAAAAATACCCTTCCAACATCCCGCCACGGGGTAAACAAGACAGTTTTCAACAGACAAGGTGATGCACGTCGCATGACAAGAAGAAGATGGGGAATGTTCGTCGAGAAACGGCAAAACTATAAAAACGCGTAACTGAAATACCATGGGCGTCGGAGGGGGGGAACCTCGGCTCACCTGAATTTTGAAAATTTCAGCAAAAGAGGTTGCTTTCTTAGTTTCGAGTGGGAAAAAACAAATTTCACCACTTTTGGCCCCCTCCTGAAAAAATTTTGGAAAAATCCCCTGGAAAAAATCCTTCCGACGCCCATGAAAAATACCCATTTCACCATTTACGGGGAGAAAACTTTGTTTCACGGTAACGAAGCACCCTCTTATACGGAAGGCATGAAAAAATTAGAAATCATAAGCCATTTAGCCGCTCCACCTCAAAACCTTTCGGTAAAATCGAGATAGGCAAACCCGATATCTTTGACATTGTGCGTTGTCAGCTACAACTGACAGACATCGCGACGACCGACCGACCTGGGAGTTGCAGTTGCTGCAGTCGATCCGCAATTACATTTGTATAAAACAGTGGTTTTCAACTTTTTTGTACTGCAACCCATTACAGAAACCCACTATAACCCAACGACCACCATCTAAAACTCGAATAAAGCAAATGTAATACAGCTGTGTACATAACATATCAACTCGCGACCCCTGCAAAAATGGTTCACGACGCCTCTGGGCGTCGCGACCCAATGTTGAAAACCACTGGTCTAAAAACAGCAAAGACTAAACACAAAACGACATAATGCAAGTAAAAGATAAAACGATGTCCTGGCATTTTTTATTTAAACCAGTCTTCCAATGTCAAAGATATCAAAGTATGAGGTTATATCATTTGCACAACACTCTGTCTCTCGGCATTCACCGTGAAATGTACAGAAACTGAGAAAAATGGGTAATTGACTGGAACATTCACCCTTAACAAGCAAGGAAGAAGTACCTCAACATTCACAAGCAGACTTCTAGACGTGGGCTTGATAGGTGATGGAGCGTCCGGCGATGAAAATGAGCGTTCCAGTTCTAGAAGCTTCGACGGCGAGCTAAACGGAGAGGCTTGACGGGCGTTCATATCGTAAAGTGACTTAGAAGTCATGAAATCCGTGCAATTAGCAACACTGTCACTTGGTACGTGCACGACTGGACTACCAGGATCTTCCGGAATGCTTTGCAAGGAGTGACTGGCACCCCCATCCAATTCATTTGAGTCGCCTATCGTTGTTGGGCTTTTTGTGTTCCAGCACGTTGGACCCGTCCGGCCATCGGTATTCTTAAAGCTGATCGGTTGTAAAAGTAATGTTCCGTTTGGAGTCCTCGTGGGCGTAGAAGTCGCCTTGGAGTTCTGCTCGCTCATTTCCGAATCCTCACAAGCCAAAGTCGCGGCCGACTTTACAGTCATGTCGCCTGACTCGGAGAAAAGAGTTTGGTGTTGATTTAACTCTTCAGGCCGTCCAGAGGTCGGCGTGTTGGTGGTAGACATTGCGAATGGATTGGGACTGGTCTGGTTTTGAAAAATCCCCACAGGCCGCGGAGGACTGCTAAGGCTGCTGGCAAACTGTGACATCTGCTGTGTCACACCGAGTAATCCGCCAGTCTCAACAGATATGATCACCCATATTGTGTCTGAAACAACAAACTTGATGGCTGCAGGCATTTTGTGCACAGTTTGAACACTGCGCAGGAGTTTACTAGGCGAAGTATCACTTGCAACACGACGTTTTATGTCGATGTTGGTATGTTCGTTCACAACGGACTACTCTATCGCCATGTGATCGCTGACACATCGCAATGGACGCATTTGCGGTGCGAAAACTTGACGGGTGACGAATCACAACAAATAGATCGGACTGCGTAAATTTGGGGAAGTCCCTAGATCGAAATTACCTGTTCAGGTGATAAGAAATAATGCAGAATGTGCATTGTCGGCGAAATTTAGCGTAACGGGTGTGGAATGTCAAAATGTTTACAGTAGTTGCCGCAGAAGCAACTGTTGGTGCTGATTTTGACTGATTGTGAGATTTTTTCGGGTCAGCTCAAGTGGCTTCACAGACGAGGCCTTGTTCCAGTTACATGTGATCCTGTCAAAATATTTTGGACTCGTTGGCATTCACCACTTTTTATTTATCCAGTAATGTTCATGTTTCTTCAACTCGGCTAAAAGGAAAATATCTTACGTAATTTTCTCTGCACACAATTTTGGTCAAGTAAAATGAAGAAAACTTGAATCGAAATACGCCGTTGCAAACCTATTGTTCAACCATAATTGGCAGCTGCGTTTGAAAAATAACCAATGCAGTTGGAAGAATTGCTGCACACATATCTGATTCGACTCGCATTTCCTCTTAAAAAACCTTGCTTCTTTTAAACAACTTGAACAACACGATATTATGCGGTAAATGCGAATAAAATACTGGGTAAACACAGACCACTCCCAAAAACAACAGAACCATACGAAAGGAAATAGCAATGCTTTAAATCTGAAGTGCGATTCATATTATCGTCTGCTGTCAATTATACTGCGAAACGTTGAAGTCAGCAGCATCACAAAATATAAGAACTTTTAGGATTAATTCTTGCTATAAAAAATGTCATCATGCTAACAAATACAACTACATTGGACAGAGAACAACAGCATATGCAAGAAGTATTTTGACTTCAACTGTTTTTGCCACATCTTCGGAAGTTCCTAAGAATATTTTTAAGCATATAACCAAAGATTAACCAAAAATCAAATTTTCGTTTTGGTTGAAATGCAATGAAGAGATCCCGATCTTTATGAATTTTTTAGAAGAATAAGCTGAAGGTACCTTACTTCAAAAATTGATGAAGAAATTAAACCATGTCCAGTGCAGCTGAAATTATTAAAAAACTGTGCATTGAAGATATGTAAAGCTATTCAGCATAAAATTTACAATAGTAGCCAGCTGGATCGGCTGGTATATCTGTTACAACATACAACAGGACTAACATTTATATGCAACTACAAATGAAACAATTATTTTCAAGAACTTGATGTGAAAATCTGAGCTTGTGCCGCACATGTCCCAGATTCTGCAAAACTAATAAGCATTGCATGGTTTTTGACTTTTTGCCTTGTAAATACTATCATGCATAACTCAGAAGATTGACGTTTACTGTAATACTTCCCTAAATATCTACACTTGCGTGCAAAAATAAGTTATATTCCAACGCAGTTATGAAAAGGTACCCAGGTGACTCAGGCAACTCAATTGCACAAACAGTAAGTTAAGACACAAGTTAATAAAAGTACACATAAAATGCTTACCACCAAATGGCATCATGTTTCGGGTAAATATTTTCCACTGCCCTTGGTATATGCCAGGAGAAGAAGGGCTTTTCATACGAACAGAAACATCTATCGTTTTGCCAGGGTCTAGTTCAGTCACTGCCACCCAATCAGGAGCACTCATTTTTTCACCATTCACAAAACGAAGGGTGCATCCTAATGGCCATTTTTCCATGCCTGAAATAAAACAATGCTTGTATCAAATCCCATTTAAACAAGAGTTGAAGATGCCTGCTCAACAGGCAAAATAAATACTTGGTAAACATCATATTGTCTGATTCATCGCTGTGGAAGAATTCCTTTTGATAGATGCTGGTGTTTAAACTGTATCTTGGTCATTTATTTTATGTTGGATTTAATTGTTGCATATGGTTTATTTTCATGCTCTTTTCTCACAAAACGAACCATTGTTTTTAATCCTCCATGTTTTGAGGAACTCAGTATCTGGAGGAACTGCTTCTCCTTCACCTATTGTTACATCTTGCATAAAGGACATGGAGGGTATTTTGCCTGAAGGCATTTCGAAGTCATAATAAGCTCCGATTGCAGCATGAAGATTCCTGAAATTAAGAAAATGTAAATTGACAATTTTATCATTACAAATCAGACAACAGTGCATGATACAAGCTACCATCCCCAAATACTCAGTTATGCCAAACAATGAAAGCAACCATGAGTACCACCACACAGAAAACTTTTAACACTAAGTTTCATTTTAAGATAACTAGATAACTCTACAGATGCACAGAAGAAAGTTATTTTCCTGTCAAGTGTACTTTGATGAAACAACAAGCACTCACCAATTTGTCATGTCCAGAAAAAATTCACAACCAGCAGCATTTAGCTGAAAACCCAATAACTTTCGAAACTCAGCAATAAGAACATCTTTATCAGTTGTGCCCATAGAACTAAACTTGCCTATAAGACATTGATCAACATCCATTTCTCCACCTGTTTCATCCATCCTATGCTATAGTTCTTCTACTGCCAGTATTTCAAGTTTACAAAACTGTTATCTTTGTTGCACTCAAGTAGCCAAATAACTTATTTTGCCAATAAACAGCAAACTAATTAGTGGTTTCTAAACATCAACAAGAAGTGCACAGCTTAAACTCTGCCATTACACTGAACATTCAAAAATGTATGCTTGTACATTGAAAATTAAGAATTAACTTTTTTAACAGGTAAAAGTTCAGAAAGTTTGCAGAATAGTAAAACTCCAAAAACATGTTTAATGTGTGAGAAACACGCTTGTATTGTCAACAAAGTTTGAAGTGTTCCAACACATCTGCAAAGATGATTGGTTTCGTCTATAAATGCTGTTACATAGAGGTTGTGTGATAATTTTGTAAGATGCATTTCAAGTGCTTGATTGTTCTTTTGCGCCATTCCTGATAATTGACTAGATGTGCTTGTGTTCTCTCGCGCTGTTTCTGATAATTGGTGATTGTGGCCTGTGGCGCGCAATCCGTTGACTGGTGACGTGTTTTCAAGCTGAATGCGTCGGCAGTTTTCAAGTTAGCTAAAGCCTGGGAATAAAACATCCTCGGTGTATGTCAGGTTGATCCATCAAGGCAGATGAACACTATGCAAGACAGAGCAACAGATAAATACTGAAATGAATGAAGGGAATGGAAAAAAGAAGTATTACCAAAACAAAAGTACAAATTGTTCCTTTTCCCTTGCCAGGCTTTCAATACACAGAAAAAAATATTAATCACCTCAGAAAGTCATTACTCTGCCATAAAATGATATATATCTTGTAGATGTTGACCAGTACTAACATATTTGACTTCCATCATCTACTGATAAGAAAAATGTGATTTGAACCATACAATTATCTATATATTATGCTGGATTGATATTACCACTGAAAAAATTTCTTAATAATGTTGACTGACTCTAGAAAAAAAAGAAACAGGCTGTTTATTGCACAACTTCAATTCATCACAGTTCTGAAGTCTTCAACCCTGATATATTGATGTAATGGATCGAGCTGGCACCAACAATGACAAACAGGAAGGTCCATTCTTCTATAGCACAGGCTTATTCCTTTATTTTAAAAGTGGTTAGCTCTGAAAAATGCACCTCTAAAAGAACCAAGAAACATAATGATCTTGTTACTTCAGTGGGGTTAATCATTTTTGTGGTTGCAAACTTCATGTTTCAGACCTGATAACTATACGAACCTGTTTATTTTGTTTGATTGCAGTTTCTGCTACAGCAGCTTAAATTGCCAAAAAACTACAGTGTGGCAAAGTGACACAAAACATGCGCACTTTCTTTTCCCATTATCCTTCTTTCTTTTGCTTTATAGCAGGGGTCTACTAACTTTTTTGTCCATCCAAGGGCCACAAACTATATAATGTGATTGTTTCGGGATGTATTGCATTCTGCAAAATCAACAAATTTGTTGAAATACATATTTTTAAAATTACTGGCAAAATGTCTTTGCGGCCAGGTGAAATAGCTTTGCAGGCAAGATGAAATGGCTTTGCGGGCTGGATTTGGCCCACGGGCTATAGTTTGGGGACCCCTGGTTTATAGTGACAAGTGTTCTCCTATTGGTGTTAAATTGTACTAAAAACACTAGAATGAAACCCGGTCAACATTTTGCAGTCACAAGCATTTTGTTTTTACCAGTTTTTCAGACTCACAATTTACAGTACACCACATTTCCTTGTTGTAACATCATATATTTTCTTGTCTGCTCTATACTGTGTCGATAAAAACAGATGAGTTTGGAGAAACATATATTCACAATTCGAGTAGAGATCTGGGTCATGTGATCCTCATCATGATAGCACATATTATGTTATATAAGAAAAAAATGATATTTTACGATAACCAACAATAACAACTTCATCAGGTAAAAGACAAGGCAAAACGCGAAAAGAAGTAAAATTCTGCAATAGAAAAACATAGTTTTCCTCAGTCCACATATGACTAGATGATCAGCAATTGTGTTAATGTTTGTCTACTTCAAGCACCTAAATGATGTCTTCGTAAATGGTCTAACCAAGCTATGTCCAACTGAAATTGCTTACTAAGTCAAAATTATATCACTATCTCTACCAGGGCCGCACAAAATGACATATGAGAGCTGTGTATTGAATGACTTAAGTACTTTGCAAACTAAGTTTAGTTTAAGCTACGTACTGAAACCATTTGAATCCTAAGTCCAACATTTGAATCCAAGTCCAACTGTTTGGCACCTTTAACCACTCCGTAAATGTGATTTAATAGGCATGTTTAGTGCCAGTGGAACAAGGTGAGAAATCAGAAAACTAGTAAAAGCTTTTGCACCAAGGTGTCAGTGGAGATACAGAAATCTCCAAGCTCTGAGTGCAGACGTGACAAAGTGGCACTGAGGACCACCTGCATCAAAAATGTCAAATTTAAGATTAAGATAAGGACAGGTTGTCAGTATGTAGGCTACTTATACTACAGTGGAAACAAACTGAGCTGCACAAATCCTTTGACTGGGCCACAGGTCGGAAATAGCTGGTCTAACCAAGTGTATGATGGTACAGCAACACCTAATTTCACATGAGTAGAGTATTTCCTCATAACCACTTCAACACCTTTGGTGCTGGCCGAATTATGCTAAAAGGTATAATTTGCCCATATTGGCCAAGTCTTTGCAACATCCTAATTCACCAGTCAATTGTGCTAGAAAGCTGTTCAAACACTTAAAAGGCTTGGATAGTCTTCTCGCTTGCAATGAAAGAAGTTTTTAGGTTTTGGGTTTCAGTTTTTTGTGGGTGACATCATAAGTGTGGTATGTTTTTGGCTATTTTGGCTCAGGTTACCTGGCCCTGGGCCCAACCTCTAGATGGCAGTATTTCACTGAAGTTTTTATTGGAAACTAGGCCAAACTCCAAGTCTTTTGAGCCTTTGATCAGGTTTCTAACATTTCTGGTTCAAAAGTTCTCAAATTGCTTCCCTTAAACAACAAATTGCCCCAAAGTAGAATGTGCACCCCACTTTGAAATCACTGCTCTATATAGTCCATTTAGAACAAAGGTTTCCAACCTTTTTTGTAGCTGGCACCCTTTTCATAAAAATATGATGACGTCTGCACCTCCTCGTTTTAAAAAAAGTGTAGAAATAATAAAAACAGTCTAATTCGGCAGTATTTCCATTTGTAAAATTACTGATTGTAATACATACCAACAGCACAACAGAAAAATACCCAGTCGCACTGTTTAACTTTCACACTTTACTGCCCATTAAAAACAAACCTAGTATATAACTTTTCGTTGCTGCTTATCTGAAATCATCTGCTCATACCTTGGCACACAATCACTAAGAACCATGCGCAAGTCTTTTGAGGGTTCAAACAGTTCCGATATTTTTTTCAAATGAAGTAGCAAGGAAAATCCAGATTTTCAAAAATGTGTTGCTGCAAAGTGCACTAAAATAGACAAGGCTTTGGTGCTCAATTTCAGGTAATTTTGCATGGTTGAACAGTAGAAACTTTTCAGTTCTGTAGCATCAAACAACAATCCCGCCATACTTGCCTCATAAATATTTGAACTTCACAACATGCTTACAATTGCATCATTGGTCATCTTCATTGTGGTAACCGCAGCATGAAGCAGAAATGGCAATGCACACATTCAGCAATTTAAATTGTTAAATTAGTAAGGTTTGGCAAGATAATGCTCTTTTGAGTAATAGCACTTGCAAGCTTTCATAAAACTCAGTTCTTTTGAAAAAAGTACATCCAAGAACATACAAACTCTCACCCCTGACAATCGCATTTTGGACCCCCAAAAATCTTGTTTCACAGGTTATCAAAAATGAAATCATTTCTGTCTAGATGGAAAACATCAGATCAGCGATGATAGCCAACCAAAGTTTTCCTTATCAGCAGGGCTGTGGAGCTGGAACTTAAATATCCAGCTCTAAGCATTAAATTTTTTTGCTTTGGCTCCACCTCCAATATCTAAAAGTTTTTGGCTTCAGCTCAAGAACAATTTGGTCCACTAAAAACTGAAAACCATTGGATTTATTTGTACAACTCGCTTGCCCCACAAACAATGTCTGTGGAACCAGAACCCAAATCTCAGGCTCCAGCATCCAAAAGTTTTTGACTCTGGCCATCCAAAATTGCTTGGGCTCCAGCTCCACAGCCCTACTTATCAGGCACAATGGAGTAAGTCAATCAAATCCTCAAGAAGCCCAAAAATAGAACAAGCAAGCTTTAACATAATTACTGAAAAGCTCAGATAATCTATTAAATCTTGATTTTAATACCATGAAACCTCAACATTCCAAAACTATCAAAAGCAGAATACTGTAAGAAAAATCAAGGAAACAACATTCATCCAATATCGTGACAAGTCATCTAAGAAACTGAACATATAGGCACAACAGAATTTAAAAGGAACCATGGAGAAATAAGGATTTATGGTTTGGAGATTAAATGGCACTTGTGCTTATTACCGAGGAGGAAGAAAGAAACACTCAGTGGACCACTGCTTTATGTTCAAACTGAGTAAATATTTACCAAAAAAGCACACAGTAAAACTTAGACACTCCTCTAACCAGCATAAAAGACAAGCACTAGTGCAACCACTGTTATTCTCTGGGGTAACCATTCATGTCAACAAGTCTTTTTGCAGATTTTTCAAAAAAGAAGCCGCAGCACCTGTGCAATTGCATTAATTTTGTTATTAATCACTGTACAATAATATTTTCTTGTGTAATACTCCATATTATTAGATCATCTTTCTGACAACATTATTAATTGTTGCATTATCTAAAGCCCTTCACTAACCCAGCTGACATGATGACTACCAAGTTCCAACATCTTTGTGTTTCCAGATCGGTCTTCTTTCAAGTTTTACTATGACCCCTGCTTACAGTAATATTGTGAAGTTGTTACTAGTAGTCTATTAACCACCTTCAGTCATTTCACGCACTATTCACCAAGATTGACAAAACTTGATGAAACAACACAAAGACATTGGATTTTTTAAAAATCGATTTTCATGATTGTTTTGATTAATGTGCAGAAGGTGACCACCTCATCGTTATAAGTTTTAAATCTGAAGAATTATTTTAATATAACTTTTGTGCTGTGTTAACTTCAAGTATAGCAATTAGAAACAGATGAACTTTAATAAACTTTGTTTGCCCTCATGCAATATCCTTTAATGAAAGGGTTAATTCATTTATAATCATCAGATTATTTCAAATTTTGTAAGCACTAGTCATGGATTTTGCTAATTCTCACATACGTGATAGACACTGAAAAACTTTGATAGCAAAAAATTTTTGAATATCTTTACCAGTAACCAAGATACAGCATTTTGAATTTTTGGCCACTAGGTGGATTTTTAAGGGTTAGCACAACTATTTTTTCATTGCTCACATTCGATTTTTGGCAATAAGTGTTTGCCTTAAAGGATTTTTACAATGAAAGCAAGCACTTTATCATTTTTTAAACTAGGGAATTCATTTTTGAAGTTAAAATAGCAGTAAGATAAGGATTTCAACAACAAATTTTGGATTGAAATTTTTCTTAAAGTTTTCTATACTTTGTCTTTAGGGTAATATTTTGGGGTGTTGACAAAAAGTTGCCCAAAAATTTTTTTTCATAAGTAAAGCAATATGGTACAGGCAAATCTGGTTAAACGCATAATCAATTTCCCAAGCTTTTTATGCATTTAACTAGAATGGCCGCGATTCAACACAAATGTCAACCATGGACTATTTTTTCAAACAAAGTTTAGACATATTTTATTGACAAATCTTAAAACTAAAAGCAATTTTAAGTTTTCTTTTTGTTATATGGAACACATGTTATGCGCGAAGAATAGTGGATGATGAATAAGTTTAAATGTTATAAATATACGCATTTTGTTTCTAAATTGTTTTGATGTCGGTAAAATATTTTTACAACTACAAAGTGGTGTAGCATAGAGTGCAAGTGGTGTAGCATAGAGTGCAAGTGGTGTGTTGTGTTCTTCAATGCTTGAAATTTCCATTTTGCATGTTACCTCTGAAATATGACAGCTTTTTGGATAAATATTTATGCCACACACATCACGTATTTCGCTTTACATTTTTCTGCGGAGGTTTTACACGTCACTTTTTCTTTATATGTCAACTTATCTTTAAACTATCTTTACTGAACACATTTATCCCATTAACTATTTTCCCACTATTAAGATTTTCAATATAAACAATAAAGAAAATTGGCTGTGATCACACCTGTGACATGTGTGACGCCATTTTCATTTCATGTTTAGCTGCTTAATTTGAAAGAAATTAAATTAGTTGTGTGTGAAGTACATTCAGTATTTACACAATAGCTTGCATTGCTTCCTTATTACATTCCTGTGCAGTATGCACGACTGAAATGTCCTTGCATATATTAGCAAAACAAAGCTTTAAACCATAGGCTGTGTGATTGACAAGTTAGTTAACCAATGCACTAAGTAACACTGCACAACAGAGGGAACAATGAAACTTACAGAAAGAATGAGGATTCAGAAGGCAGCTATACATTAAAATAGGGGCAAGTGGCTGGCAGCACCACTGGTCAGTTCACTAAAAACAGCTAAAATAAGAAGATATATCAGATCAAACTTGCACACAGGCCAACATGCTGGCAGCGTTTCTGCTGAACACAGCCATGAACAGACACTGGTGGAGCCACTGGCGCTCCCTGGGTTCACCAGACATATCAACAAGTTTCTTTGTGAGACCACTCAAAAAAGGGGCAGTGGACTTGATGCTGCAGACCTAAGGCCTGCATGCATAATTGGTAGGGATGCCTATGACCAGCTTTCTTTTCCATAAGACACATTGCATTATTTTCCAAAAGACACATTGTATATTTTTTTCCATGTTGGTTTTTATTGCAGTGTTGAACACCTCCAGTTCCTCTTTGCACTTGAAGCATGGTGCACCATGCAGTAAGTGAGTTTGGGGATTGAGAGACAGTTTTTTTAATGCAAAATGCTTGATGTGGGACAGATTCCTGACGCAGAGGGGATCCTAATAACTGTTATTGTTTGGGGCTGGGGTTGAGATGGATGGGAATTTATCATGGAAAAGCTTACTTGTTTAAGAGTCACTCTTGGCTGGTTGTGTGGTTGATAATGAGCAGCTCACATTTATAATTATTTATTTCCTGGCCAATTGAGGATATTCCATTCCTTACGATGGAAGCGTTGCTGAGCACAGTCTGCAAGTTCCCACCAATACATCCATCATCAAGGTATCAAACGTTTAGGTCAGATTTGACCTTGGATGTAGCTCTGTGGATGGTGAGAGCGAAAAGATCCAGGCTGAAGGGGTCCCCTTGTTGGACACCAATGGCTGAGTAAGGCAGAACTCCCCATGAACGAGAGATGTTTTTGAAGAATAGAAATCCATGAAAGGAAGTTATATATTGTGTTGCAATATTTTTAGCTTTTTCTGCTTTTTTTCAGATTCTGAACACATTACTTAATTATCCCCTTAGTTACTACAACAGTGGTGGCCAACCTGGAGCTCACATGACACATGCGGCTCTTTTCCTAGTTTCATGTGGCTCTTACATAATTACTAGTGTTGCCATCGGAAATCCCGAGCGGCATGTGCGCAAAGCTTCGCACCGTGGCAGCAAGCAACAATAGAGATCACCTGACGAGATCACTCTATTATTGCTTGTTCGCACCACATACACATATTTTTGTTATTAGCGCACATCCCGTTCGTGGTGAATCACACAATCAACGCAACACCACCGGAGAGGTTGCAACACTAAGAGTCCCATTAAATGGCATGCATAACAACAAATGGCTTGCAAAGTTCTGTCATTGCCATGTTGGTATGTGAACAATAAATCTTGCTGAGCAAAGGAATGTGTGAGTGAGGAAAAGATGGGGTGATGTTCATGCATGCCTGTGTGTATGATGTGGCTCTTTGCGGTAACACAGCAAGAAATGTGGCTTTTGCTCTCTGGCTGGTTAGCCACCCCTGCACTACATGGAAAGTATTGTAAACTGTTCACTGGGCAAAGCTTTCATAAACTTACCTACATGAATAAAGCAGATGTTGAACTTCGATGTTATTAACACATTGGCTGCCGGTCTATGAATATATCGTACTTGGAAGGAAAAAAGACCAAAGAAGTCGTTCAAGGAAAAACCAAGGATATTTCAGTTGACTTACCAACTGCATAGCTCCTCAGCCAATTGTACTAGAGAGTGTTCAAACCCTCAAAACACTCAGCAAGTCTTCAAGTCTGCAATAAAAAAAATTTGTTTTCGGTTTCGTTTTTTTATGAGTGATGTCATAAGTAAGGTAGGTTTTTGGCCATTTTTGACTGCTGGTACCTGACCTGGGCCCAACCGCCATAGACTGAAGTATTTCACTGAAGTTTTCATTAGAAACTAGGCTAGAATCTGCATCTTTTAAGACCTTCATCAATTTTCTAGTGCTTCTGGTTCAAAAGTTATGATCTAAAATAAACAAAGTAATTATCTAATTATGGGATTAATTACTTTGTTTGTTAATTTTAGATCATAATTTTGGAGCCAGAAACCCCAGAAAATTGATGAAAATATCCAAAGATGCAGATTTTAGCCTAATTTCCAATAAAAACTTGAGCAAAATACTACCATCTAACGATTCGGGCCTAGGGCCAGATGAAGTGGGCCAAAAAGGCCTAAAACAACTCCACTTATGACGTCATTCACAAAAACCCTGAAACCAAAAATTTTTTTTTCATTGCAGACACAAAGATATGCCGAATTTTTTGAGGGTTTGAACAGCTCTCTAGTGCAATCGTCGGCCGACGTAGATATTCCCATGCAAGAACACATGTAAACTACTGGATTTTAGCCTTAGCCTACCAGAACGGAAGGTGTTAAAGAAAAAATCTTCCTGAAATGGAAATCTGTGCTATGACACTTTGAAACTGCATGTATGCAACTCTACAAGTCCTCCATTGGCAATGCAAAGCAAACCATAAGGTCACTGATGCAATGCCTGAGGAACTAGAAATGCAAACAATCAAGGCTTTTGCCAGTTTGGAAATTATGCTATTTGTTACCAAGAAGTCAAAAAAGTGATCTTGGCAGATTCAGTGAAAGCAGCTCTCAAGACAGATTCTGTTTACCAGTACCACTAACAGTGATGAAGAAATTGCACAAAGACACTCTGCAAACAACTACCTTAAATGCACACCAGATGCTTGTCAAGTGCCTCAAATATCTAACCACAATATGCCAAAGAAACAAAGGAAAGTTTGTGCAAAGCAACAGACCAAGGAAGTCGTTGAAAGAATGGAGGATATCTTTAACACTTCCATTGATGAAGAACTGTGTTACAATCAAGATCACACTGAATTTTCAACATCTGACTTGAATGCATTAAAAAAGGATTCTACTGTAGTGATTTGATGCTTGAAGTAAAAGAAATATTGCTATCAGCAAAATCATACCACAAAAATCAACAATTGCTAAAAATGAAGCCAAGGTCATAGAGTGAAGAATATATCCATATATCCATTAAAGGCATAACCAAGGTGTGACTCTAACCAGCAACCTCTTGCACAGTAACTATAGTCATTTCCCACTCACTCAACTATGTTGAGGGTGGTGTGAACCGTTCCAACTCAGTTTCATATCTGGCAGAAAACAGCATACGAGATATTGTCATTTAAATTATAAACACACACAGGGTTGAAACAAAACAGGTTTTTTCAAAAAAAACATTTTGGGGGTTTCTTGAAAAGAAACAAGATTTTGTTCTTTTTTTAAAGATAACATAAAAACCCCATTCTGAATTGTTTTTATTCCATCATACAATATCACTATTTTTATGATTACACAATAGTAACTTGTTATACCTAACTAAAATTATTATGGCATTCAAAATTGAGGGTAAAGAAATGTACCCCATCTTTGTTTTCGCAAAGTGTTTCAGTTCACTCCTAAGTGGTAAGGCTTGGCAAGCGTGCGCACAGCAAACAGAGAAAAACCATTCACACACAAACTCTGCAGCTCCACATCAAGTTTATGTGCTTGCCCTATAGTTCAGCATCTATAAGAGGGACACCAGTAAATACCACAAGATCACTAAGATCCCCAAGACAAGATCACTAAGATTGATAAGACAAGATCGCTAAGACAAGATCACTAAGTGATCTCAGCATCTAGCAATCTTGGTGATCTAGTAGTATTCACAGGTTTCCCTATAAGAGTATTTTTTCAATATGTAATTTGGTATGGTGCAAAATCAGAAAACTTTTGATGTAGAAAAGGCAGAAAAATTGGTTAAAATATACCGATTGTGCAGAGCTGGAAAAGATAACCATTAGAATTTACACAAATTATTCAATTCATTCTTCTCTTTTTTTCAAATCCTTTAAATTTCATTGCTGTTTGTTTCGTTTGATTAAAAAAAATTATGTTTAACTGTGCAAGTGTCCTGCTTATTTCATTTTTTACTTCTTAGATTTTTTAAAAGAAAAGTAAAGAGTGGGTTTGGCTAGGTTTTCCAAGTGGGCTTTTTTAGAAAAACGCGGGTGCATTTTTTTGGGTCGGGTTTTTCACAACAACCCTGTTTTGTTTAAACACGACCAAACTGAAAAGTAGTGGCTACAGAATCTCCTGTGGTTCTTCATATTTGAAACCTAATTCAACCGCCACCTGTAACGTGACAGTAACACACGACAGGATTATAATAGGCTTGGTAGAAACGTAGTAAGCGTAGAAGGTAAACCCTAAACCTAACCCAAACCCAAACGCTAACCTTAACCGTAACCCCTAAACCTAAAGTTTGGAAACTTTTGAAAAAAGTAAAGAAAAAGTGGTCCCATGAATTGAAAAGTGCAACCACTATACTACCAAAATGGAAGTCGCCAAGGTGAGAGTGAAACTCAAAACCATTGGCACAACAGATGTTCATCACTACCACGACAATCAATGCTACTTGAGTGACAAACCCAGCGTTTTATTTGAGTCGCGTATGCGAGGGAGTTCCGAAACCACTTCCTAACTTAAATTGCTTAAACTTGTGTCATCATAACATAAGAACAATGACTCTGCTTTTTATACTAATAAATAAGTGAAAACCTATCAGAATGATTTTCAAATCAAAATGGCAATGGGTCACAGTAAATAATCACACAAAGCTTTAAAACTGCACATTATTTTTTTGCTGAATATTTTCAATTTTTATTGTTTTATTTAAATCAAGATTTAAATACTTGATTTGATTTAAATCAATCAACCCAGCTAGCCACTGAAGTCAGACAACCTTCGTCCATGGATGACAGTACTGAACAAGGTTACAGTCTTGGAGACAGCCTACTACTGCATACCATATATACTCGTTTTACCGCCCGATCTTGATTAAGGGCCTGTTTGAATAGCCGCCCGTGTGAACAGAACATAAAAATAAATAAGGGCCCGTG
>JGI24158J21664_10001119_pt1 | contig 28779 bp, 11 predicted proteins | sample Ectturendosymbi3_FD_21664 | JGI IMG/M metagenome (IMG submission 21664) | reverse complement strand
CCTCGCAAGCAACGTCTACGCTGGGCAACACCCCAAACCTCAACATTGGGTTCCTACACTAAAAGGAAAACCCTACATTGGTTCCCAGACCGGGACTACTACACCAGCAAGCCGCCACAAGAGTGCCACGCGTGATGTCAGTCATTTACGAAATGATTCGAGGAGTCGGTGATGCGTGAGCGACCAGACCAGCGTTACTCCGAGGTATTTGGGATGGGTTTCGTCGTTGTACTTGACTTTCAACTCACGTTTAGCTTCTTTGTTGTTGAGATGGAAGATTTCCGACACCATTTTTGCAGTGATGAGCTTTAGCTTCCAAGTCTGGAAGTATTCATCTGTTACCGTGGGGTACTGGATCAATGATTGGTTCGCCACGAGCGTCGACGAGTCTCGCGAGAATCTTGAAGACACACAGTAGGGATGTAGAGCGATAATTCTTTGCATCCTCCAATGGCTTATTTGGATTAGAGATCGCAATTACTAGTGCTCTTCTTCAAATCCTGGAAATTTCGAGTTGTCACGTGCACGAAGTGAAGAAATCGCATAACCAGGATTTGAGAGCTGATCCGGCGTCGAGTATAAACTCCTGAAAAATAGAATCCAATCCCGGAGATTTTCCTGACTTTAGGTGGTTGAGGGCGGTAGCAAGCTCCTCTGGATTGAAATGGACAGATATGCTATATCCGTCAGGTTTTGGGTCTTCTGTATGTTAGACACCTCCTTGTCGACTAGCCTTGGAGTGCAATGAAAGTGACTTTAAGCTTCATCATTCAATCTTGTGTAAAAACCGATTGATCCCCATTCATCTTGAAAACCTTTCTAAAGTTTCATAAATGATTTAATCATGAAGGCTTATTGTAAATTCAATCTTCAAAAGAACTTGTTGCAACTACGTAGACAAAATCCATTCTTAGAGCACTTTCGATTGGAAATCTTAACTTTGAGATGCGTACCTCTCCCGATCGGTGATACATAGATTTGAATGACTGGGATATAAAAGAAAATAAAGCTCTATGACATACTTTGGGGCAGGGGCGTAACGAAGTTAGATGGCGCCCTGGGCAAAAAGCAAGTTTGGCGCCCACATGTTCGAACCTGAGGTCTTTCTAAAGCAAATGTACTGTATTGAAAAAGTACTTGTGACGTTGTTTGGACTTTTCGGAGCCCTCCACAGTCATTCGACGCCTCCATAATGATGCGGTGCCCTGGAAATCGCGCCCCCCTTGTCCCCCTCGTTACGCCACTGCTTTGGGGAGACGGGATGATTGACAAATATATACGAACCAGATATGCGCTCACAAGTAGAATGTAAAACGCACGCAGTGGAAACAAATTTCTGTAATGAGCCAATTTCAGCAAAATCTTCTTGGCCGGTCTCCTTCCGAAGTCGAACTAAGATTGCTTTTCGTTTAATGTTGGGCAACAAAGTGTTAAAAGATCTGATTTGCAAAAACGAAACTGGAATAGCGCATGTGTTTATCTGAGTGAGCTTCAATGAAAGTTCCGTGCGTTTTAAAAATAAAAGACACTGCAAACGCGTTTAGAAGTATTACAGCCAGCTAGCTTATTCCGCCGTTTGTGTGAATATCGAAATCCCCATGGCGCGCATGGCCTGACCGTGCTGGAAGAGGAGACAATCGAATGGCTGCTCAATATTTGCCCCGAGATCTAGCGCGGCCCAACAGTGGATAAGAACTTGCTCAAACTATGAAAAAGAACAAACTCGTAGTTGACTTCACATAAAAAGACAGGTGCGAAGCCTCCCGTTGATTAAGTAAGATTGACCACAACGGGGGGCTTCAGAACTTGCACTGCGGTCTGACTGATTACGCTACCGACAGGCACCAAATATGATCTCTGGATGGAGTTTTTTCGTCTTTAATCTTCTGCTGTTGGCAAAATGCGGGCAGGATTTTTGCTGACAGTGCAGAACAGTAGCTATCTTTCGAAAAGTCAAATTTGAATTTATTAATCATTGGTTTTCGCGTAGTGTAGCTGATAATTTTTGCATGCATAACTTTCATCCTGTTTCGGGAGCTTCGGAAAATCAATGTCTTTACGCGTGTTATCGCTGAGAACCGAATATTATCGTTGGCGGTTTTACCGACACATAAAAGTAAGAAAATCACCTATCACCTGAACCGTATTTCTCAAACTATTTCAAGGATAATTTTTTAATTTACTTCATGACAACTACACTTTTTTGCGCAGTGTTTACGCAAGGAAGACGCTTATCGACCCAAAATAAACAAAACAGGCGTTATGGAACAAAACGTTTTTATTTGCTATTGCCTTCAAATAAATAAAGCGCAGCATACGAAAACATACTGCAACTGTGAAAAAAGCATCACGTTTTTGATTTATTTCTGCAAAACCTAACTGCAGATCTATGGTTCATTGTTTTTCATCTCTTTATCTTTTTTCAGAAAGATATGCATAAAGGTGTCACTGATATATACTAGGAAATGTTATAGATATATAGATTTCAATTTCGTTTCCTTTGTTTGGTAAAAGGTATTAATGTCAAAAAATTGCTGGTCTGAATGTTGTAACAACAACGTGGTGAAATTTTGCATTAACTTGGAAACGAAAGTGTACGCTGAGGTTCTACAACCTCTGAAGAACCAAATGCTCAGAAGCTTGTGTCACGAACATATTCGTGTCTCTGCAAACGTGATGACGCTTTGGGCCATGTTGAGGTCAAACAATATCAGTCTTTTTTAAAAACAATTACAAGAAAAACATAGTAATGAAACAAAAGATAGCTACATTTTGCTATACGTACGGCAAAGGGTGAGACGCAGAATGTTTGTGGGCGCAAACATCGACAGAAACGGTGGAAAGTTTTTGAGGTGCTAATTAGTCTTTCGCACATTTTATTTCCCATGTCTCAACGCGGAGCGAAGTGCGAAACAAGAAGAAGTCCACCAATGCTTCTAAGTTATAAATAAATCAAAAGATTTGCGGCCCCATCAGTTGTTTGCAAAGTACACAGAAGCAGGGTAGAAGAAAATGGATCAGAATCGCAAGGTTTGTTTTAGGTTTATTTTTACTTTTAATGTGATAACAAATGTTTTTATAGATGTTAGTTTGGTTAAAACGGAAGCTTATAATCAGAATGGCACCAAACAGGCTGTACGCTCTGACTGGCTTCAACAGCAGAATAACGTGTGCAATCTATAGTTAACTTTGAGCAAATGTGCAGGATTTACAGTTGACTTATTTAAAAAGTATGTCAACTGTAATAAAAAGTTGCACGAGCTAAGGTTGGCATATTTAAACAATAGGGCGAAATTCAAAATGAACCACTTGATACACGCCCGACGATGCTATGTGAAATAGGTGTTTATGCAGAAGATCTAGTGGTTTGGCTACGAATACTGCGCGTAATTTATAACTTTACATACTGGCATGAAAACCGGTTAGCTGAGGACGAGTAAGGTTCCAGCTGATTTACGTGATGAGAGAAAATACATATCATTAAGTGTAAAATTTAACCAAATGTGGTGCTGGCCAGGCCTATTCTGTGTCGGATCTGAACCAAAGATGCAGTGTTAGATTGTAATTTGGATTACTAAGTGTAGAGTAGAAGCATTATTTAAAAGTGGTTTGGTGAATGCTCGTACACTCTAGCAAATGTCTCGGAAACTTTCAGTATTTATTTGTTTTGCTTGTTTGTTTCAGTTCAAATACTTTCTCATTCACTTTGACCTTCATTTTATTAATTGACCATCATTAGTTAAAATGACAAACTTTCGCATTTTGGACTCGTTGAATATCGAACACGTGTAATGGTCAAACCGCTTTAACTATGTATCTAAAACTTCATGCTAAAGGTGCACATTGTTGCCTTTGTGTAGCAAAAGATATATCAACCAGGTTGTTATAATATTTGAGCTTACCTCATCATTTCAGGCGATAATCTGAATGTAATGAAGACAAGTAGTGCAACTACCACGTAAACTTTTGTCAAAAACTTGCATTTCCTAAAGCAAAAATACACCCGAAAATATTTTCCTGTTAGCACTATTGCTGGGAACTTAAAAAAAAGAAATAACTGAAAAACGCGGTAAGGCTTAAGATGACGAACTATCAATAAAATTGAGAAAGCAAGTTGTGTGAAAGGCACTTGGTTTTAAAAACACTTGATGGGAATTATCTTGGTGTCTGTGACACTAATTATAAACATTCAATGATGACGATTTGTCCCAAAGAATAGAAACCAGACACAAGCCTTTAAGCCCTGCATGCGCCACTTTTTTGCAGAACTTTGCAACGTCATAACTCGCAAGCCGATTGAGATAGAGAGCTGTTCAAACCATCTTCCGATTCGGCAGGTCTTCTAGTTGAACTTCAAAAAAATTTTTGTTTTGGGTTTGGGGTTCTCTGTGGGCGACGTCACAATGGGGACATGTTTTTGCCTTTTGGCCAGTATACCTGGCCCTTGGCTGCAACCCAACGATCCAGCCTCAATTTTTTTTGGAAACTAGGCTATAATCCGCGTGTTTAGAGCCCTTGGTTGGCTTTCTAGCATATCTGGAGTCAAAGTTATGACTCAAAAACCCAGTTTAGAATTAAAAAAACTTTCAAGTTTTGCGTTTGGGGTTTTGGTCAATGACGTCATGATTGGGGGTGTTTTTTCAGTTTTGATGACGTCATCGGCATCGAATGAGCCAATTTCGTGGCTCAAAGTTTTATTGGATTCTAGGCTATAATACGAGTCTTTAGAGCCGTTGATCGACTTTCTAGCGTTTCTGGTGCCAAAGTTATTGCCAGAAAAAACCCAATTTTTTAGAAATTCTTAGGGCAGCGTGGTCCAACTAAGTTTCAGCTACGGGCTATTTTACAAAAACGTGACAACTCGCGGGCCACTTCTAATCATAATGGTGTATAAAACAACAGATTCACAAGATTTTAAATTGAAAAGGGAAAACCAGTTAATGAAGTTAGCAAGTCATTTGAATTATTACGCAATAGCAACAAACAATTTATTACAAATTTCTATCCATGCGATGCCTGTGATTGAGGCTTCTCTGACACTGTCGTTCCTTCAACAACAACAACATGTTAGTAGTAGCAAGTCGGAGACTATGGTTGGGTGTTTCGTCTGCCATTCGATTTGTTTTAGATTTGACTTGCTTCATCGTAGAAAATTTACTCTCGCTCACGTATTTGCTTCTAAACGTCGAGTGCATATTTAGTGTGAAATCTTTCAGTTTAGGAAACTTATTTTGGCTGACTAATTTCTAGAAGCTCTCTACAGTCAAGCTAGTCTAAACGCCGTTGATATTGTATCTTATTATTAACAGGTGTTATGCATGTTCTAATCAAATTGCCTACTGCAACACACACACAGCAATCAATATTGAGAAAGCTGCGGACCATAAAAATTCTGTCCGCGGGCCACACATGGCCCGCGGGCCTGTAGACGGACCACACTGCCCTAGGGGATTTCTCTAATTAATATTCGGTTATTCTGCCATAACTTTTGAACCAGAAACGCTACAAAGTCGATAAAACCCTTTAAGTCTAAAGACTCGTATTGTAGCCTCGAATCCAGTAAAAGTTTGAGCCACGAAAGCGGTTCGATTGGTCGGCTCCCAGGGGTGATGACGTCATCCAAATGTAAACAAGTATGCAGAAACATCCCCCCATTATGAAAACATAAACAAAAAACGCGACATCCAAAACTTGAAAAAATTTTTTATCCTAAGCTACAAGACATTTTACCTTTTGTGTGACTTGAATTTTTACACAATTTTTGGCTTTTGAGCCATAATTTTGGCTCCAGATATGGTAGCAAGCCAGTCAAGGGCTCTAAAAACGCGGATTATAGAATAGCCTAGATTCTAAAAGAGCCTTGAGCCAAAAAATGGCTTATTGTGTTGACGCCCAGGGCGAGGTAACCTCAGCCAAAAAGACGCGAAAACATTCCCCCATTATGAAGTCATCCACAGAGAATTCCAAACCCAAAACAAAAAAATGTTTTTTGAATCTCAACTAGAAGACTTGCCGAATCCGTAGATGGTTTGAACAGCTCCCTATCTCAATCGGCTGACGAGCTATGGCGTTGCAAAGTTCTGCAAAAAAGGTGGCGCACGTGGGACTTAAAGGGTTGTGCACTTGTTGAAGATACATAAAAAATCTTTTCCCCAAAGCCTAAGCCAACATTTTGAACTGCGCTTTATGTAATTCTATTTTACTGTAAATTACCTCTGCTTTAAAATTTTCCTTTCTCCACTTTTGCAGAGTTCTGTTCACTCGCAGAGTGTAGTGGGACATTGTGTTTTTTCATGTTCACGATATAGTCTGTATTCATGAACAATGTCATGCACCAAACAACATTTTTGCTTTGAACGCAAAAACTGTTTCGCAAGCAAGGTTTTCAAAATCAATTGCAGTCGATCTTTAACTTCTCGCCAACGTGAGCTTCAGGCTGAGAAAAACTCTAAGTAGCGCTCACGGATTCTTGTGAGATAATCCGTTTGCAGGTGGAACGTTTTCAGATAAAAATAACAGCTATACAAACAATCTTCTTACAAATTCCGGGTAGTTTGTCAATTATTTTTTGTCACTTTGCTTGTAAACAACAATAGTGTTATGTCATGAAAGTCAGTATTGCCTATTCTGTCTCCGAATTTAATTCCCTTCATTACTGAGAGCAACGAGAACACATTTTTGTTTTTTTATTGTTTAAACAATCTAGATTAGTATCAAGTAACAAATACGGGCAAGAAAACTCGGCAAAAAAGTGGGCATCAAAACAATAAAGGAATATGGAACACTTGTATATCCTCTTTCTTTTTTAATTTCAAACGTCCTTTAGTAGTCACTTTCCAGAATGAAAAATATTTTTCTGCAACAACTTGCTTTCTTTCAAAGGTTTTGCGATTTTAAAGATGTTTTAATAATCCTTAATTTCCTGAGTGATCAGTAAAATCTTCAGTTCCTTGTGTTAAATTATCTGTACTAAATATTTGTCAGGCCGCGCCAGATAAATAAAAATTTTAAATAAAAATTTAAATAAAAAATTTTAAATAAAAATTTTTCCTCGCAAGTTGCGAAGTTTTGTCTCTCAAATTTGCACCGAAGCCGATATCGATAAGCGATGAAGTCAATGGTGGTGAGGTTTGAAAGAATGCAGTAAGGCGACTCTTCCATCCAGACTGAATCGTGCTAATAAAGCTAAGCTATTCGATGCATAGTTGAGCAATGACCGGGCATACTTTCCATGCATCAATGCATGCTGATGTCTCCTGTTAAACTTAGTGGGAGCATCAGAATCAGCCCTGGCGACAAAGGGATACAACGTAGCGCAACTGTGAAGCTCAACAAAAGTACACTTAGCAAATCTTATGATATGAATCGATAAAAATGAAGCAAAACCACAGCAAGCTTTTGCTTTTCACAAGCATGTCATTTAAATCCGTACAAGGCAGAGTTAAAAGGGTGGCATTCCGTTACAGGTCAACGATTTTAGCACCAGCTTGCGATCACGTGACTTACCGGGAGAGGAAGAAAGCTGCTCAGACAACGTCAGACGAAGCGCCAACGCCAGCCCAGCGTTTCGAAAAAAGCCGTCAGTTGTTTTGCTCAAACAAACAAAGGTAGGGCCGCTGTCGGAAACACCAGTTAGCAGCGACACTGCGTGGTTTCAACAAGCCAGTGAAGCTGCAGAAACTGCATATGCTTTCAAGTATGATGACAATTCTTGCAGCTACGAACTGGCCGAAAGAAAATCAATCAACCGTGAACTTGAAAATGCCTTTTATGTCGTCAGAGCAAACTCTGAGGTTTTCTGCAGGTGGTTGAAAACTGCCTTTCTTGCAACTCCACCTAGAGTACTTCATCCACCTGACTTAAGCAGTACGTCGAGCGCGCAAGAGGCGCAGAACGGCTCGTGCACCAATGTGCATCCTTGTCAAAGTCTGTGCCACACTGGCCGTGGTGCTCCGCAGGGACTTTGGCTTAATCCCGTGGAAAGAGACAAGCGCAATCGCCATGAAATCAAAAAAGCTTTGCAGGACCTGCGTAGTCACATTCCATTTCATATGTTCAGCAAATACCCACCAGCAACACTTGAAATTCTGAAGCAGGCTGCCACATATATCAGGATGTTGGATATCTTGTTATCGGATCCTGAAGGATAGGTAGGCGAAATAAACTGATTCATGAACAGTTGAAAACGAAGAAGATTCAACAGCAATTACCTTTTCGCCATACGCAACGCTTCCTTTTCATTGAAATGTCAAGTCAAGCAGCACAGCTACGGGCTGCCAGATCAGGTTTCCATGAACGTCACGCTAAAAGTAGTGACGAGAGAAGGTGTGCTATGAAAAGCGGAATCCTGCAGCACATAAACAAAAATCGAAGTCGTTAGTTGAATTAACCAAATCCGATCCATTTTCTCCAAATACATGCTACTGTACATTGATCAGCTGTTGCATAAAACGCTTTCTGTCGCTGTTTCAATTACCTTCGCTGCTTCCCGTTGCATTTAAGAGAAAAAACAAAAGCAACAAGCGTTCGTCTTGAAGTGTAGAAGAAAATGTAGATACGCAGGTACACCTGGGAGACAAAATCAAACGAGGAAACCATCTAATTAAACGTTGGATGGAAAGCCATGAACCGATTAACTGGTATTGGTGCAAGTTAGTTTAACGTAGTTGTGAGATTTTGAGATTTCAATCTTGGCAACAGCAAACCTAGTTGATGATGAGCAAGTTAAAAATATTGAAAGACAAGTTTTAGACATGTTTTTGTCAATTATGTTGATTTTCTTTTGCACTTAAACTAGCTAGAGCAAAAGTATCATGGTGATAAGACATAAATCTGGATAAAGTTCTTGTTTAAGAGTTGCTGTGTGCCCAAAATCAAAAACGTTTCCCTTGCTGCTAATACGAAAAAAACTGCTGTGTTAATACATCATATTTTGAACTTATTGACGGGCTATGCGTTTAAAAACATGAGACCACATTAAACACAACCTAAATGGTAGAGCTTAACTTTCAGCACACTTTGTACCTTTTGCTGCACAGACATTTTCTAGATAAGAAACATTCCAAAGACGCTTTTCCACTCCCTATAGACACTGTAGATTAAGTAAGTTTGCGCACAACGTTTTTAATCATGTTTTAGGGTATTCACTGACAAGTGATAACAGCATAAAGCATCCAGGCCAGCCAAAGTTAACTGCGCCCTTCCAAGAGTTTCCGTGCGACCCGCCTGGATTGAGTCATATACTTAAGTTTTTTGAAGGAATAGACCAGTGATTTTTAACCTAGGGTAAATTTACTCCCATGGGTAAATTTCATCTTTCTAGGGGGTAAATTTACTGAAACATAAATTTTTGACCTTTCATTAGTAAAACCGTTTACGAACGTTTTCCTTCAATTTACTTCAAAATATTGGATTGAAACAAACAATTCATCTTTACACATGTAAACGCTACCAGATTCGTGTGAGCATTTCATGTGAGCAACACTGTTTCTATTCACGACCTCCTTTGGAGTTTGTACGTGAAAGGAGATTGTAGTGCTTCTAGATTTAAAAAATCCTTTCTTGTGTAATCAATTTTACTGTCTTCACAATGGTCAGATTCTAGCACCAATTTTCTCTTGCTTTTGACAGCATGCTATAGTTCGGACAAAGGACGACCTTTTTTAGTCTTCTTAGTGAATGAGTTATTCATGAAATAAGAATTGTAGGTTTCAACATTCTCAGTTATTACGTCGAAAAAGAAAACTTATTTCAAATCGTACATGGATTTTGTGTCGACTTCATCATAACAAATAATGATGTTCAAAACCTAAGTGTATCTTTTTCTCCAAAGTGCCTGATAATGGTTCGATGAAGCCGTCAATTTTGTAAGCTCGCTTCATTCCATCCCACACAGGTACATGACAACCACATGTCTTTCCAGACCAATTGCGCTCAATTTCGTGCTGTAGGAAATCTGGCTAAATCAGGGTTCGTTTCTGAAGACACGTTTAAGATTGGAAGCATCCAGGTGCGTTGTTTTTGCAATAGCAAAAGAAAAGCAACCGCATACAATTGGAGAGTGATTTATCAAACCGTACACTATTGACACAATCGAAACGAGAACGAAAGAAGAAACTTAAGAAATTTGATTTATCAAACCATACGGTACGTTGTCGTATAAGTGTTATGTCTTGTGATATTTAAATCACGTAGCAGATGAAATTCAGAGTAATAAGGCAATAGTCACCCTTCAGCTAGATGAGTCAACTGACGTCTCGAACTGCACGCATTTCTTGGTTTACTGCTAATATATGCAGTTGCGTTTACATGCAGCTGAGTTGAAAGATTGAGTTCTTGATGTGCGAAGTCCAGAGACGACAAGCGAAGTGGCTGATGATCAGGAAAAAATGAATAATTTCTTTGACCAAAATAAACTCGTGCCATCACTTTGGCTCGCTATGCACAGATGGTTTCTGTGCTCAGTGAAGTCAGGTTTTACAACTCTGGTAAAATAAACGAGCATTGCACATCATTTTTACCCCTTATGTTCTTTATCGGCATGCACTGGCGACTAAAGCCCCTCCAGAATATTTTTAAATGGTTTTGAAACATGTAACTGAATGTTTAAATTTTATCAGGGCACAGGCTCGTCATTTCAAAGTGCTTTATAAAGACAAATTAATTCATCACCAATGTTGAATAATGCTTTATTCCAAATTAATATTGTGCAACTGTGGCTTTTTTAATTTTGGTGTGGATTGGGCGAAGAACTTCCAACGCTGTCAAAGCTCGAATTTGAAGTTATTTTTCAGAATATTACCTTTTCAAAATACTTATGTGCGTGGGGCAGGGTCAGGGACGCTGGAAGGGGGTGCATTACGGGGAATTGCCCCCTGCCCTTTGAAAGGGGGGACAACGGGGGCATAGGTGCCCTTAGATAACAGTATAATAAGCAATTTCATGATTTATCAAGATCGACTTCAAACAAATTTACTGCTGCTATTCGTGCACACATAAAATTCAGATTGGTTTTCCATAATTTCTGTCACATGTCAACATTGTTACTGAACATGTAAATGCGAAACGAATGACTATTATGGGTGTGCTTTTGCACTGAACTCCAGCAAACAGTTTTGAACACGTGGTACGTCAAAACCATGGGCGTCCGCATGGTGGTCGAAAAGGGCATTTTCTCCTCGCTGGAAATTGAGACTAAGAACCAAAATTTGCTAGAAAACTTGACGTCCGCAGCTCAATTCCGATAAGTGAATTATTTCTTGCAATGAAAATATATTAGCTGGTACGACAACTCACATTGCGCAACGCGAGACCTCTGCGAGGATAAACCAGCTACCATGCTAAGATTTTCAAATGTAACTATCAGCCCTGCTGTCGAAGAAAGTGACCATCAATTTTGGGCTGGATTACAGAAAAACTTTGCGTGAGTGCTTTCATCCTCTCTGGCCCCAGTACCTCCCGGGTTCGATGTACCTCTTGTACCCCCTCTCGTAGGCCCTTTGCACAAGAGCCAGGTTCACTGTTCTGGTGTCATGCAGTGGCGAGCTTGCAGTTCACTCATGGCCGCTCCTTTGTCCGCAGGGGGCAGCTAGTTGCCAAACTTGCGAGCGGAATGTTTTACTGTTGGTCTTTATTGTGTAACAATAACATGGCAACAAATATTCTAATGTTCAATTAAAGTTACGATATTAGGCGGTTTGACGCATATGACTGTTAGACGCAAACATCTTGGCAGGTGATGCAGCGAGACAATGACTGCTGATAATGGTAAGCAGGGACGCCGGAGAGCGGTGGCATTGCCCCCCTAACCTTTCAAAAGAGAGACAACGGGGATAAAGGTATCTTCGTCATAACATAATCATAGGTAAATTTATGGTTTATCACGATCGAATTGAAATACATTTTCCATAGTTTCTTTTGTTATTTTTGAGGTCAACATTATTGTTAAACAATGGCATGCATAATTGGTAACGATTTTTTTTTCATTAGTTTCCATTGCCCTCAAGTTTTTTACTGCCGCCCCCCTGCCCTACCGACGTTCCGGCGTCCCTGGGCAGGGTTCTCCTCAATGACGAACCTAAAACAAATCATCGATCTCGACTGATTCCCAAGGATGACATGAGAGCATCTCTTTCATCCACTATTCCCAGAATCTCAGATCTTGTGCGTGGAAATCAAGCACAAAAGCACAAAAGAGTGACTCAAGCACAAAAGAGTGACTGACTGGCTGAAATTGTTTGTCATTTTTCAATAAAAGAAAAATTTACACATGGCTGTGTATTCCTTCTTCCAAACGTTTTGCCCCTTGATGCAGTGATATGCTGCTTCGTATGAAATTGCTTTTAGAATTTCAACAACCTCAGTGAAAACCTTCTTAAAAGTATTCACGCTTGCTTGTAAGAGCATTTTATTCAAGTTTCATCTCAGAGACCTATAAGTTTCGTACAAGCATTACCCCCTGACTGAGTCTATTGTGTCGCAGAAATGGCAAACAATAGCAAAGGTCCAGAAGAAGCTTAGTGTGTTGTGGATTTTGTGCTGGAAATTTGGTTCCATATCCTTGTGTGAAAACAAAACTTGATATGTATTACTCGTGAACCACTGGGAAGGTTTAAGAGTTTTCTAAATCGTTTAATGTGCCTGCCTGTAATGCTAATTACGACGCTGATGACAACCTTATCACAAATCAACCCGTTGCCCTCACATTCTATTTACAACAAACAGCAGGATATTCAAGTTCAACCGGGCCTTTTAGCTCTCTGGCCCCGGAAAAAAGTGCCAGCTGGACCGCCCCTTCATAGGATCTCATAGGCAATATACAAATAGCTACAAACTGTTGTAGACAAGAATTTTGTTCCAGAAAGTTAAAATGTTTTTTAAACCATGCCCGATCGAGTAACACATTCAAAGGTGTTACTATGCAGGAGAAGTTCTGAGTCCATATTTGTTCGCTGTTTACCTTGATGAACTTTCAATCCAGCTAGGCTCAGCCAGAGTGGGTTGCACTCTAGGAAATATGGTTATGAGTTATCTAATGTTTGCTTCTTCTTCATTGTTTGAGCAATGAAGAAGTTCTTATCCACGGCTAGGCCGCACTAGATTTGGGGCAGGTGTTGAGCAGCCATGCGATTGTCTCCTCATCCAGTACCGCCAGACCGTGCACTCTGTGTGGAGGTCGATCGATTGAACATTGAAGGACAACATGGTCAACGGTCTGTTCCTCTGCGCCACACTCACAAGCCGCAGAAGAAGCCATAGCCTACCTACTCCAATTGTGTCAGCAGGAGCGGAAATATCCGATACCAGTGCGGAGGCGGTTAAGCCGGACCGACGCTGTTTTCGACAGGGCCATTCCAGGAGGGTGGATGCCGATGTCGGGGATGAAAGTGCGGAGTCTCGTAGTGCACTCCAACCATTCCGCACTGCATCGGTGATCTGTCCAAAGCGTCGCACATCTGTTGTTGTCGTCAGATGAACTGATGCGTTCTTGTGCGACGGGTACAAATGGGTGTGTTGATTTGAGATGCCTTGCATTCCCGCCAGGTGAACAGGTGAGCGCTGAGTGGAGCAGCTGTCCAGGCTCCACGGCACGGCGTGCTAGAGGGAGTGTGGCTCCATTGCGACGAAGCTCAGCAGGTTGGATGCCTGCGAGGATAGGAAGATTGTTCGCTGGTGTATGGACGCAGGCATCCAGTCACAGTTCGCAAGGCGTCGTTCATGACAGGATCAATGATGCGGGGTGTGAGCACTGCAACGCCAGGCAGGAGCGCAGTATTCCGCTGCTGAATGGGCTAGGGCTAAGATGGGTGTTCGCAACCATGGCCGTCGAAAGGGATGCAGGGAGGCTTGGCTTCCCTGGACTTTGAAATATGCCATTTCCCTATAAAATGTTTAGAAAGAAAAGGTTGTTATCTTAGCTTAGAGTGGGTAAATTCAAATTTCACCACTTTTGGGCCCTCTCGAAAAATCCTTTTTGACTAACACTGGAAATTTACGCTATTGCTCCTGCCTGGAAAAACTCCTTCCTACTCCCATGTTCGCAACGTTTTTGCCTCAGCAACTCAGCCCGAGCCAGCAAGCCGCCTCAAGAGTGCAACGCGCGAGGTTAGCTTTTTGTGAAGTGACTTGAGGTGTTTGCTAATGATATATGTGCTTTGGCCGTAGCATTAGTGGAATTCAATCCCTTTTGAATATTTGTGGTAATTATCCTGCTAAATACGAAATCGTTTTTGATTCCAACAAAATAATTGATGCATCTTTCGTCCCAAGAAGTTGAACAACCTGCTCCATCTAATGTTTTTCTAAATATTTTTCAAAATGTGATGATTATCCTGCAGAATAAGAAATCGTCTTTAATTCCAACAAAACAATTGGTGCATCTTTTTGTCCAAAAAAGTATGAACGAAAAATCTGCTCCATCTAATGTTTTTCTAAATGGCGTACGCGTTCAGTGTTCTGACCAAGTAAAATATCTTGGTGTATTATTAAATACATAACTGACGGTTGACAATGACATCCAGAAACAAGTGAAATCGCTGTGTTGCGCAGCGCAGCAAAAAAGCTTACAGGCACTTTGGTCAGTGTTCAACTCCGGTAAAAAACACTATTCCGTCCTTATTGCATGCCAGTGGATGCGTGCCGGTCGGGAAGCGAATACACACAAACTAGTATGAAGCGCGTAACAGTTGCCTAAATCAATTACGCCTACTGAATACATGCGTTACATACCCAGAAACGTAAGGGTTCGCCCACACTACAGGTTACCACTATGTCATGACCTTTGATGCCGTGTTTAGAAACATACTGTATGAAACGATGTGAATCTTCATCTAAGTTTTTATTCGATCACTTCAAAGGTCTGATGCTTTTCACAAATCTTCGTATTTTCTACACCATTTAACGCTCCTGTACGACGGTGAGCAATTGTAGTAGTTGCTGGTGTAGTAGTTGCAATTGTAGTAGTTGCTGGTGCGTTGTTTCGGTGTTTGTTCTTAGTCGGTATTGTCTGTGCGTAGAAACCAAAGTGTTTGTTCTTATTCGGTATTGTCTGTGCGTAGAAACCAAAGTGTTTGATCTTACTCGGTATTGTCTGTGCGTAGAAACCAAAGTGTTTGTTCTTATTCGGTATTGTCTGTGCGTAGAAACCAAAGTGTTTGTTCTTATTCGGTATTGTCTGTGCGTAGAGACCAAACCTTTCCGTGTGCTCTGTAGCGCATCACGGTTTCTGTCAACGATGCGTGCAACCCAAACATGAATATAGTGAACATATGAATAGTACTGTAAGAAAACAACCGTCAAGTGTTGCTTTGCATTAACAGTTGTTAGCTTCAAGCTAAATATCACGCGAAAACGTCTTTAACCTTGATCTAAAAAATTTACATGCGTTTGTGTGCCGCTCAGCACCCCATCAGACATTTTTATCCGTTTACTTCAGAACGTGATGTCAGAATGTCTTTATGTTCTTCCCACTGCCGGATTCCTGTGTGATGATGAGTGAATACATATCGGGTGCGCTGTTTCAGTGCTTGGCATCTCCCTGTGTTGTCAGTGTTTTTCATTACACACATGCTCTGTAATGCGCTATGACTAACCATTTTTGTGTCATAATAGTATTATTCGAGTACTGTTGTGATCAGTGGTGTAAGTGCTGGGAGTGGAAGCGCGCCCGGAAAAGTTTTTATTTGTCAAACATTTGGGCTAAATCTCACAAAATTTGGACAAATAAGTTTCAAAATTTTAACAATGTGAATGAAATCGTTATTCTTTGTTATTGAGTGTATAAATAAAAGTTTATATCACACAAAACGCATTAAATATATATATAATCAAACTGTTTCAGGTGATTTCGTGTTTCAGTTTGTGAGAGCTGATGATTAACTGATTCACTTCAAGTTTATTGAAAAGGGCAATTCATTTATGTGAGGGGTCTCAAGCTCAAATTGATCCCTGCGCCAAATGAGGACTTATAAAGCAACCCAAGGGCTGCATTATGACGCTGACGCAACAATGGCGGTACCGGAACCTTACTAGAAACATATTTTACATTTTATATCCTGCGAAAGATATCGTGGGTTATAGACAAATCATTTCTAACCGTTTCTACGTTTGTTTAAAAGGAACTTGTTCACTCGCAAGCCTGAGCACTTTCAAACACCGGTGAATAAACTAAGTATCTCAAATGGTAATTAATTGAAAATTCGCAATCCCAAAGAGCATCGCAGGCCGCACAAAATGCTCTCGCGGGCCATGTATTTGAGGCCCTGATTTATGTGCTTTACTAATTGCACACTGAGGTAACTGATTATGCTGCAGGGGACCTACTTCCTATTAGTAGAGTCCGTGCCAAGCAACAGGCTGGTAGCCACGGGGGGAACATTCAGAGGCAGTGCCCCCCAAATTATTTTTTTGCCCCCCAAAATTTTGCTGTGCCCAGAAAAATTTATTTTAGAACATATCACAAAAACAACATCTTCCCCCCTAAAAATGTATTCTGCCCCATCAAATCTTAAAATTTGGCTGTGCCTGGCAGGCAAGTACAGAAAAGCTATTGTTTCTAATTTTAACTATACAGTGTTTGGATGAACACATTTTTCCATACTGTTTGTTGCATATACAGTATATGCAGTTAAATAGACAATGTTGTTAGACTAACGGCATATTCAGAATGTTAATACAGTGATATGATACATTCGTAAGTGCTTTCGGCAATGGGCGAAAGCAAGGAATCGATCGGCAAATCTTTTAATGGGAACCTTCTAATGGAATCTTCTATTTGAAAAGTTTCAGGAATGAGGATGCGTAATTTTGCGTGAAATCGATTTCCTATCAAAAATTTGCAGAGCGATTCCTTGTTTATACCCACTGTGGAGAGAAGTTACTTAAATATAGATACGTGCTTTGAGTTTGAATCATTTCAAAAAGATGAAAACAAAGTTCAGTCGGCCAATTCCTCAAAAGCTAACAGAAGACAACATAGGCGTAGCCAGGGGGGGGCCAAAGGGGCCATGCCCCCCCAAATTTTCAGAACATATAGTCATTTTGTGCTTTTAGAAGCGTTTTTCCAAACAAGATAGTGTTATTCGCCAAAAATTAAAAATTTTGCCCCCCCCCAAATTTTGGGCTGACTACGTCGCTGGAAGACATATAGTTTTTTACAGTGGTGTAGGAGGTGGAGGTGCAAACGCACCCCCAAAAGCTTTGAAAATCCGGGCAAAATCCATGAAAAGCTGGGCGAAAATGGCGCCAAACGTTTGTAGAAAAACACAAAATCACATGAAGTTCTTTTTTTAATTTTTGGAGGTCATACCAACAAACAGTCTTTATGATCGTTTTGGGAGAAAAAAGTCGCACAAAAATACTTCGGGAAAGTTTGGGGAAATTCGGTCAGATATATCCGTCACACCCCAAAAATGGCCCTACTCCTACACCTATGATTGAAATGATACATGTCACATATATCACATATGTCTTCAGAACAGGAAGCAGCTTTAGACCTAACTCAGCTAGGTGTGAGGTTCCTTGCTGACAGCAACAGTTGAAATTGAACGCCAAAGCTCAAACCAATGAAGCAGTTGCTCAAGAGCAGGCTACTGAGCCATTGTTTTGTTCTTACAATGTCCTTCCACAGCCTAGCGTACTTTCAGTTGCGTTAAGAACCAATTTCGACTACCAACTTTTCTATTTTCAAGTCCGTGGCAACATGGCAGAGGAAAATATACTGTACCAACAGCTGCAGAAACTTTGTAGAAGAACGTTTGCGCATAAAGTTTTTCGGGCAAGTTTGGGCATATTTGGGCAACATATAGGTGGAGTGGCGGCCACCTCCTCCAATAGTTGCCAAGGCTGTGTGGATACATATACCCTTCAGCGTTTCGCACAGGCCCGCAACCAAATCGGGCGTAACCGGGCAATTGCCCCCACCGAGATTTTGAAAAACATGTTTAGTTGTTAGGAAAGATGCCAATTTGCCCACAATAATTTATCATTTTGCCCTCCCCCCGAAAATGTGAATTGGTTGCGGCCCTGGTTTCGCAGATTTCTAATGAGCGGTTTTAGGCATTTTCAATTTGTGAGTCGGTGTAATGCACGTGTTCGTGAACCGGTTAACAGTTGACAGATAATCTGCTAACTTGTTTACTTTAATTGGTTGCTGTTTCTGGTTGAGCATCAGACTGCTTATCTATGTTGTTTGACATGTATGTATACTGAACCGTTCTAAGCTCCGTTGTTCTGGCTTCAAATTCATGTGCGTTGGTGAGTTTGTTCTATATATGAATATGATAAAGAAAAGCAATCATGATTCGAGTGCCTCTGGACAGTGATTGAAGAACAAATGGTGAGGGAGGTTTTATTCTGTCAAGATTCGACTTGGCCACCTCAAGACGTCGGGACGTTTAGTAGAAATGCTGACCCGCATTTCTTCAGCAACTAGATTGGCTCCTCAGTTGGTGTTAGGCATAACTTCGGAATCGTACGCTGTATATCAAGTTCTTTATACTTGCAATCCCTGCGCTATATGTCAGCCAAACTTTCTTTTATTCCCAGTATCTTTCCATGCTATTTCAAATTCTCTATACAGAGTTTAGGCATCTGACTGTCATTGCTTCTTACGACCATTTTTGCTTATGATTCCAACATGCGTATGGATGATCTTTTGTCCTTTTGCTGACGTTTTATAACTAAAAGATTCATGAAAAAAAGAATTTTGGGGTCCCTAATTTATAAGCAGAACTAAATATCTATTTCCAGCCTCTGAACAGACATGGGGTAATCGTGATCGATTACAATCGATTACGGTTTGTTGTTTAATCATAATCGATTGAACTGACCAAAAATGAAATTTAATCGTAATCGATTACATTACCAATTTAATCATAATTGACGATTACTTTCGCGATTAAACATGGAAATCTTCACTCTACATCACTGTGAGTTCGAACCGCAGTTGTGGTGGCTGAATTTTCTCCATTATCATCGTTTGTTATGGTTGTTTCAGGGGAGGCTATTTGCCCATCTGTGTGTGTTAAATACAGTTAGTGCAGAGGCAAACACAAGCGTTTGTAGCGAATTCTCGGTTTGTTCTGACTACTCTTCCTGTAGGCCGCCAGAAGTAACGTAGTGAGTCTAGTGAGACGTAGCAACAAAAAGATGAGCTTTACTTACAAATGGGTTTACACTTCGCCAACAGAATAGCGGGACATTACGAGGAGATGTGTTGTTTTTATTCATATATGCTCAGAGTGAGCTTATGAATGTAAATGCTGGAGTAGGCTATGTATATAATTAGTACAGTAATTTATGTACAGTGAATTAACTTTTCATCAGAGGAATAAGGTACTTTAATCCAAGTCGAAAGTACTTTTCCAAATCACTAATAGTTAACATGTCAACTGTGATCCACCAGATACTGGTAAAAGAAACTCAACGAAACCAGTAAGGTTATGCTGACCATTGACTTTGGGTCCAATAGACAGATGCGCAGCTATACTGGCGTCACTGTCCATTTCATTTCAAATTAAAAGTTGCACAATGCTATGCTGGCTTGTCTTGCAGACGATTGTAACCCGCAGTTAGAAGAAATAGTGAACAATTTTGAAATTATTAACAAACAAATTTTCAGCGTTGCTGCACGAATGTTCAAGCCTGATTGATGTCGTTTGACTGATAAAATATTTGAAGCGTTGATGTTTATCAATTGTAACAAAGATTTTAAATACTGATCATTTTTATTTAATTAATATTTAAGGTGTTTGTTGCAGTGGAGTAACTGACGGGAAGGAAGAGGGACGATGTGACCCCTGGCCAGCTAAATGTAAAAGCCAGGCCCCCACTTAGCTTATATTTCGGTTTTAATACTCTTTTAATTGGTTTTCAGGAAGTTGTCGTCTTTTTGCGTTTTTCGGAGTATTTTCCTTTGATTTGTCGTTCTAGTATAGTCATCCACACCCGGATTCACCATTAATTCTCTGTTTTTTTCCGAGTGTTGACTAGTAGGTCACCTACAGAGGTCAGTGTGCCTCTTTCAGCTACGTTTCCCCTCTAGCTCAAACCCCTAGTTACGCCACTGGTTTGTCGAATAATCGTATTCGATTACATTGTGATTCTGTATATTCGTAATCGTAATCGAGCAGGTGGAAAGTAATCGCAATCGATTACATTTGTGCTGTAATCTCTCCATCCCCATGTCTGCCACTGAATATCAAAACACGTCACTGTAAACAGAAAACATCAATTACTCTAGTTCTAGATGTGCCAGTTAAATTAAGAAATTGCCCAGTTAACTGAAAAGATACTTACAGAACACAGAACACAGAACCTTTTCATGGTTTTATTTCAACGTGCAGTTCGTATAAGCTGCAATCAGATCAAGTAAGTCAAAAATTTGACAAAATAGATGCTTTATTTTACACGCTTTTGAAGAAATCAGGCATTGTCTTAAAATCAGATGCCTTTTTCTGTTGCATCAGATAGCAAATTGTTGTTAAATTCTTTCCGTGCTGATAAAAATTGATGGGGTTATTTTGCAGAAAAGTCAGTCTTTGATGAAGTAATATATCCACTTCTAGCGCAAAAAGATGAGTCAACTGCATAGTTTTTTTTTCCAGTAGTTCTTTGCTTGATTTTCGATTTCCAAAATTGGTTTTCGCTCTGACTGGCAACCAGTGGCGCAACTACGTGTTTGCGCCTGAGGGGAAGGCTCGGCTGAATGATGCCCACAGGACGCTGTATGGGGCCCACAGGACGCTGTATGGGGCCCAATCGCCAACACTCAGAAAAAAAACCCTGAGAAGTGATGGTGAATCCGAATATGAATGGCAAGACTAAATCACCGGAAAAAAGCTCCGAAAAAACGCAAAATAACAACAACCTACTGAAAACCAAACGAATACTAAAACCGAAATATACTGTAAGCTAAAGCTACGTGAACGTGGGGACCCGGTCTTTGCATTTAGCTTGACGGGGGCGATTCGTTACGCCACTGCTGACAACAGTATTTAAATATTTGACATACTGCACGGATTAAAAAAATGTATTATTCTATATCTAGACTGCGAAAACAAAAGCAGAAGTTTGTACTTCCTATCTGGACCGAATGAAATGAAACATTTTCCAGGAAAAGCTTTGAACAACTTCCTCGAGGTCTGTCAAAGACGAAAAGGTACCTGATTGTGAAAACATTGGAAACAGTACTTAACCAAGTTGCAGTGGGCCGACTAAAAGTTCTAGCTATTTTTTGTGAAACTCGATTTGAGCTTCAAGACTGCGCTAGAGAGTTGAATACAGGCTATGGCTGTGGATTGACATTAAGTGCTTGAACTGCGTGAATTCTCTGATGAGTAGCTGTAAGTGTAATCCCCCCGAAAAAAACAGAACTTATGACAATTTCATTAAATTATGCACAGAACGAGCAATTTTCGAGGTTTTTGCTGGACGTAAACTTCAGTCTGTGTACGATCATTCTCCACAGTTTCAGTTATTCTTATCGCTTTTCATGAAAGTCATGCTCCTTCAAAAATATGCTTCAACGGGCCGCACGGTGACGCACTTGCTAACGTCGCGAAAATTTTACAACTACGCAGACGCTTTCCACTCTGGATTTCTCTGACTTTGCTTTCATCATTGCTGGCCGTGCCCCACTCGTTTAAGGTTGTTTTGGTGCACATTGTTCTTGAGATATCCCCACAAATAAAAACCTGCGAGGTTCAAATCTGGAATATGGGGAGTAGCCACTTAACGAAACACTTCCTGCTGATCAGTCTGTCTTGATGTCTTTCTCTCGGTCCGGCCAGGGAATCATTTGATGTAGAGATGACTCGTATTCCTAGAATCACTGATTATCTTGACATATCCCTTTTTGTCGTGCCAGTGATGTTTCAAACATACCACTGCACTGCAAAACAGCGCTCCGCATTCACCATATGATGTCTTTCATTTTCGTATTCGAACAAATATGCGGCTATTTTTGCAGACTGCTAACCACGTAGTGCACTTTGTTGGATGTAGCTGCCTCTGTCAAACATTCTCCAGTGCAGTTGTACCTCACTAAACATTATCTTGCTGCTTACATGTCCTGACAGCAAAGTATACACTTTGTCAGAGAAGCAAACATGATCCGTGAAGTCTGGATTTTCTTCGATTGCATCACGTTCCCGCCCCCTTAAGTTCTTGCTTTATTTGTATCTGGCAAGTGCGCAAATGAAGACGTGATGTAAGAATACGCCTTAAAACACTCTCGAGAGATTCCTGACTCTTAACTGCGTCGTCGGAGCGAATTCGTTGGGTTCAGCTCCACCCGCACAGCATCACCGTTCCTTTCTGTCCTCCTCGCAATCACCCTCCGGCCAGACTATGCGTGTCCCTCCCACGTTCAGATTTAACATTTTGCGTAATTCCGAAACTTTCCGAACCCCTGAATCCGGTGAAAAATTCTGCGCTTTGATGGAACCTGTGGTCACCGAAACGCTCCTCGAAAATTTTTTTTCGCTACGGCGAATGATTTGTTGGCGAAATTGCCAAATTGGTCTCAACGGAAAGTGACTTTGCCTTGGCTGACCAAGACATGCTGGGGAAGACTATTATTCCAATACTTTATGCACAAACTATACTTGTATACCTTGAAAAAAAGAAGAAAACTAAAATTAAAAGTTTTTTCAGGGTTTTTTAAGTTGTTTTAGGTACCCGATTCGGGTTCCTAGAATTGAAAATCGGGTCCCTAGAATCAGAGAAAATCGGTCCCTACAGCTCCATACGGGGTACCTAACATTTTCCTTAAAAAAAACTGGTTTCAATAATATTTGTGGGTTCTACTTTTTGGACACCGTATGAACCATGAAACAAAAATGAAGGACTTTCGGCTAGGCTTTTTCAGGACCTACTGTATTACCAGTTATAAAAGCAACGTTCGTGTTTGACCAGCAGATTGGCTTCAAACGTTGGTCATCCATTTTTACGGTTACTGCCTGTTGAAAATATTTTAGTTTTGAAAACGTACAGTGAAAAAACGTTAACAGATATTTTCGGTGGGTATATCATACCATTACGACCACAAATATTTGACGATTTCGTAGGCAACCAACTTTTAACATGGCTTGGCCTGGAACTGCAAGCAAAATATTGAAAGAGTCAGTTAGAGACTGTCCGATTTTACAGAAAAGAACAAAAAAGGAAAACTACGCAGTGCATTTGATTTTTTGTTGATATTATATTTAAGAAATAAACCTGTCTTAATGATTCGATACAGGAGTGTAGAAGCCCAATAACTACTGTGGCTTTGAAGCAAGTGCGGCATGCTCCAGGAAGGCGGAAAAATTTTGTCCCTTACCCCAGATCCTTTTACATCAGTCGTACCATCACATTTCCAGCTTTCCCAAGTAACAGTAACTAAAACTTTGCTTCCCCCACGGAGTTACGATACACAATGGCGATTATGACACACAACGGCTGAGAGATAGCAAATTGGCAGTTTCTTTTAAACGCGACGTAATACAAGGAAATAATGTCATGCAGGCGAATTCCAAGCGAGGTATGGAGTCTGCTGGCTGAGGTAGGCCTTCCACGTGCTGCAGTGAACACAATCTACACAATCTAAACGTCCTACAGTCCCATAGCCGGGATGTTGCAGCAGGGGGGGCCAAAAGCCACAAGAGGGGCCACATTTTTTAAATACAATATTGAGTGTATGTAGCAACCGGGGGACAAACATCAAATGAGAGGGCACAGATTTCGAATGGGGGAGCGAGCACCAGAGCACCACTGCCCCCCACCGATGGCGACGACCCTGCGTCCTCACTGTAGTCAAAGACACGGTATTTCGCAAAGCATTAAATCACAAACAGAGAAAACTTGGCAGATCTTGAACTCCTATCTCGATTTTCTAAACATGTCAGTAGAGAAATAACCTACTGAAGATCACACCAAGACTTTCTGCCTGCTTGATTTTTTGTTAGGTCGTCATTGGAAACAAACGTTGTGCAAATGCAAGGCAAGCACGCACGCCGCAATGCACACCTAGACCTAAGATTATCAAAACATAATGGTTCAATGTAGAAGTGGCACGGGCCGCTAACAGTCCAGTTTTCGGGCCGTCCGCTAAAGGTTTTGAAACAGTCCGCTAACAATTTTTTTGGCGGTGACGTCATTCCGGGCCGCTACGGGCCGCTGCAGTCTGCTCGTCGAAGATTTTTGCTTTTTGCAAAGCTTCAAAATCTGACAACGAACTTTTTTGCTGCTGTTCTTTCCATTTTACCATTATGCCGACGTTCCGTTTCACTTGTTTCCGCGCAAATCCGTGAACCATGTTATGAATTAACCAAAGCAATAGACACCTTCATTTATAGTCGGTTGTCGAGGTTTGTGTTTAGGACAAGTATTCCCAAACTTTCTCTGGCAATGTACCCTTTCAGCATTTCGTGATATGAACATGTACCTCTAAAATTTGGCAAAAAATGCTGAGGAAAATAACAAAAATGTATTTACTAATATAAGCATATAATGATTTTGAATAAATTCATTGACGTAGGCCTATGTATAAATACGAGTATTTCGAAATGGTTAATATGTGAACATAAATTCTCCCTTCTATTGCTAACCTCAAATATACCCTTCCAGATAGGACAATCTAGGTACCCCTAGGGGTACATGTACCCCAGTTTCAGTTTATGAACCCTTGGTTTAGGATGAGGGGTTAGGCTTATGTTAGGGTTGGGCAGGGGTCACTAAACTTTTTTAAACTCGGAGATATTTCTTGGCACACAATCATGCGAAGGGCTACCAGTTTAATACACAGACTTTTCAAATAAAAATTTGCACAATTTTCTTCATATTATGTTATCATTAATAATAAAAATTAAAGATATTTATCAGTGTGAAGACACTGATCGTGTTTATGCTATTATCAGAACAGGCCCGTGGGTGACCCAGGTGGTCTGTACCGGAGACCTGGTGCGCGCAGGCACCATGTTGGTGACCCCTGGCTGAGATTTAGTATGTTACTAGCAAGTGTAGTGCAGCCTAGTGCACTCTTGTCATGCATTAGGGTCATGTTGCAGGTGATGGACGAATAAGTTTTCAAAAGTGAAGGTCCACTGGCGGACCTATAGCCACTACCTTAAGACTACATGCGTTTAGTGTCCAAAGAACAATGAACTGAAAACTTGTTACTTTGCATTTGAGGTTACTTTATATTACGGGCCACGGGGCGGTCCGGGACAGAAAATAAGTTGTGGTTTAGCATAAACGGGCTGGGCCGGGCGGTTTCTTGTTAGCTCCGGGCCGGCCAGACTGCAAAAGCGCTGGCCCGTGCCATCTCTAGTTCAATGGTTTATTGTTTCATACGACTCAGCCTACAAGCAGAAGCACTACAAGAAGCCATTGCACTAAGTAAACCAACCATTAGTGAACATTAGAGCAAATGAAAATGCAATGGCGCAATAGCTGATCAGTGTAAACCAGTGGTCTTCAACCTTTTTTCTACAATCGTCCCCTACGGGAACTTTGTTTGAAAATCGCCCCCCCACCTATAATTTTGGCGTTGTCTGAAAATGTTATTTTGTTTCGAAAATAATTTCAGTGCTAATGAAATATTAATGGCCAATCTAGTTAGCACAAAACAAAACGAATGCAAATGCATATGTAGAATAAATATTATTAATTTCCAAAAAACAGCTGGTTCCAACTAATGCGAACCTTGCGATGGTGTTTATCTGCAAGCTTTTTCAAAGCAGTTTGCAAGTTGGTCAGCTTAAGTCTTATGGCGCTTCCACCAGTCTAGTACATGTCAAGACGATTGCAATATTTATTATGCATGTGCAAGGCTGCTTGGCAAAAACGTTGCTCAGTAAAATATGTCGTGGGAAACGCCAGTAATAATAACTTCACTTTTCCCCAAAGTTCTGGAAAACGCTCACTGCACTTCATTCAAAATTTGAATCATCCGTTTGTAAGAAATATAGCACGGGGTTCATCGTCACTTTGCATGTCGATGAATCTTTTCTGGATGGTGGTATCGCATTCGCATATGCTAGTTAGCTGGCAAAATGTATTTCACCTAGTCACTTTCTATGGAATGTAACTTTCGGCGTGATCTCCACAACAGAGTCACTTTATAATAAGCCTTCAACAACAGGTGGCGAAAAATATTTTTGGGCTCCTTCGTTCAGCCAATACGGGGTGTTTGGGCTTACTCGCTGGTCTAAGTTACTCCTTTCCTAGCCAACTTTCTGTTATACTCCGTGATATAAGTCAGGTAAACACAGATCCACGGTAAAGTGTCACTCGACCTGACTGAAAAACACGATAAGCACGTTTTACAATTTATGGCTAGCTGTTACTAATTTTACATGCCATTTATTACTGCTAAAAATCGTCTCGCAACAGTCATATTTCCAGTATTTTTACAACAGAATACACTTCAGTAGGCCTACATTGTTTTACTTAAGGTACTAAGCACATAATACAAAACACGTGACAACGGACTGTCGTATTTTTTTGCTTACGAAACAGTGGTTTGGCAATGCTTCACCGAAGGCCATGAAGACTTCTTTGAAGGCAATTTTGCTATAAGTTGAACTGATTTTGTGACAGTTCAAGACGAAAATTCGCTAGGTTAGACTTGATCGATGCCATAATTTAGTGGTAGCACTGTTCTGGTTGTTGGGCCATTTTTATTTTCTTCAAAAGCTGAATTATTTTCCTCTTGAAAAATGGACTTTGACCGATTGGGTATTTTCCGATAGCTATATCAGTATTGGTTGCTTTCAACCAAAACCAGCATACTAGAACTAGTTAACGCATATTGTACGAGAAACGTCCCAAACGCCGCGTGCTGATGTATACAGGCAGGCTAGCAAATGTTATTGCTTGATGTCCTTTTTGTGACGTTGGTCATGCAACGATCGGGTAACCAACCTAACAAACTACTCAGTGTAACAGTTTCTCTGCTCTTTTTATCTTATTTGGAACATAAGACTCAACACAATACCTGCACAGTGCACATTCATAATCTTTGTGCGAACCGCAATGCTTGACTCCCAACCAGCGACAATCTCAGTGGTTTTGGACAGTTGATGCAGTGAAGCGTTAGACAGAACGATGTTAGTTTGATTGTTACGTGACCAGTCTGATATGTTTTACAACCTTTGTTGCGAACCACGGAGTCGCAAGTGCATCAATTATTTTGATTCCAAAGTAACAAATATTGTTTTCTTTTAAATCAATTCAAAATTTTAGTATGTTTCAACCTGCAGAAATTGCCCCCAAGGAAATTGAAATCGCCCCCAAAATCCCTAAATCTCGCAAATCACAAAATCGCCCCCACAATGCATAAAATCGCCCCAGGAGGCGATTTCGCCCACGTTGAAGACCACTCGTGTAAACAAAGAGGGGTGCTGAGTCGTATAGAATTGGGGAGGGACTATGGCGGTCATCTAGTCAACCAACCCTGTTTTTCAGTTTTTGAAAAGTGTTGAAAAACAATACCTGGAAATGAAATAATTACAGTTAGGAAAACAACCAAACACAGAATATGGTGAAGAAAATGTACAGATGAAAGCGCATGCCTATGTACACAGATGAGTGGATCAAATTTAATTGAAGGAATTTGGTGTGGTTAAGAATATGTTTAAACAAAATATGAAAATGAAAAAGTAAGAAAAACTAATTAATCAGATACAAAATAAAAAACAAAGCAAAACAGAAAAAAGTATGGAGTGTGCTATCATGCCGAAAAGAATGGGATGTGCACAAGGAAGAAAAAATGCGAAAAGTAAATATACATGAAAAATACGCAGAATTACAAAATACTTGAATTCACAGAATTTTGTTCTGGATAAGTGTAATGTTGCAAAAGTTCATAATTGTGTGTCTTTTTCATTTAGGAGGTGTTTCTTCAGTTTCCATTTAAAGCAGGGGTTCCCAAAGTGGGAGGTACCGCCCCTTTGAGGGCGGTGAATCAGAAATGGGCGGTTGGGGGCGATAGGAGACCCAGTTAATAATTACATTTCTGTTGTCTTACTAACGTTGAGTGACCAAATGTCATAAAAAACAGTATGATCAACAAATATGCATGCATGTAATTTGTAAACAAAAACTTAGCGTTTTGCTAAATTAAGTTATATAGTGAAATGCACGAAAAAACTGTGTTGATAAGTGTGCTAGGCGTGGTAGGGGGCGATAGAAATTTGTTTGTCAGAAAAGGGGCGCTAGCCAAAAAAGATTGGGAAACACTGATTTAAAGTAACCGTGGTTGAAGACTTAATATCGTTTGGTATTGAAGACCACACTTATGGGCCAACAAAGGTAAGGGAACATCTTCCTGCGGCAGAGTTAACTCTAGGTGCGAATAGTTTGCTAGAGGTTACTAGTCTTGTGGAGTTAGAATGAACTGAGCTGATTGGAATAAAATATTCCTCAAAATGGTTTGGAAGCAGTTTGTTGTGATAAGAGTGCATGAATTTGCCTGCTGTTAAAGTATAAAGTTTGGGAAGGCATAAGATGTTTAAGTGCTGGAACGATTCTTATAGAGATTCCGTGTTGGTTTTATTATTTTTATAGCTCTATTTTGGAGCTTAATGAGAGGCTGAATGGTTGTATTTGAAGCACGTCCCCAATTGAGGATTGAGCAATTAAGGTAGGGATGGATTAATGAGTTATAGACAACTTTCAGTACAGACTGTTTTGTATAATGTTTAAGTTTGGATAGAATTCCACAAGCTCTTGATAGTTGAGTTTTCACCTTTTGTACATGAGGTTTCCAGCTTAACTTATTGTCAAGAAGGACACCTA
>JGI24158J21664_10001116_pt1 | contig 28817 bp, 19 predicted proteins | sample Ectturendosymbi3_FD_21664 | JGI IMG/M metagenome (IMG submission 21664) | reverse complement strand
AGCCACATTTACTAAAGCAAATAGCCTTTGTACAAAGATGCCAAAGGGGGCTCCTCAACTGCTCAACAACTGTTTTGGGGCACACTTCTGAGAGTTTGTCTCAGGTCTCTAAACACTAATATCCATCCCTGTCTTTGATGCTGGATTTTCAACCCTTGTCCACATTAAAACAAAGTCAAGGAACAGACTGTACGCTGAGAATTACATGAGATTACTGTAGTTCTCACCAACACACCACCAAGAGTGTCAAGACCAGTTGCACAGATGCAAGCTCAGTCGTCCCACTGATTAGCATAGGTGCTGTTTTCTTTTGCATAAGAACGTAAATACAGTGAATCCAACACGTGAAATATTAGTGTTTCTTATCTTGTCGGTTGTTATTCGAACATCTTTAGAGTTGTAGGTAATGTCTGGGGCCGAGCGCTTATGCAACATTTTCGAATGGGGAGGCGAGATCAAAAAGGTTGGGAACCACTGCCTTAGAGGAAAACGTAAGTCGCATTGATGTGAGTAACGTGGGCTGCTTGTGGTGGCGCTCCTGAGTAGACTTGGTGCAAAACTTACAGGTTTTGGTCTTCAAACTTATCTTCGCTATTAAACGTGGATTGCATTGTACGGAGGGTTCCCAAAATTTATTGGCCAACATTTCCTCGCGGTCAACTCAGCTGTACTGTCATGTTCGCCCGAAACCACATATGGCTGATTGGTAATCAAAAACAAGAAAGTTTAGTATGATGCTCACTTTATAATAAAGTCCTTTGCTCAAATGTTGTAAAATTTTGAAAACGGCACCGACTTTTCAGCCAACTAACAGTAGGTCTACATGAGGGCAAATTGCCACCAGGACAAGAAAGCAATAGAAATCATCGAACACACGATAACGGTAATTACAATTGGAAAAGGCACGGCAGATAACGGAGAGTAGGGTGTTAAAAAAAGTTACGAGCGACAAAAGCTACACTGTAGTAAACTGAACTAGAAAATGAAGCAAAAGCCTGCAATCCGATATTCATTCAATTTGCCAAACGCTGCCTTATATACTTGTGGAAAAAGATCATTAACAACGTTGGATGCGGAATTGATGAAAAAAGAGTCGGTAAATCGTTTGTTTTCTAAAATCATTTTCTAATGGAACAATTTGAGTTTGTTATCAGTTTATTCGGTATCCTAACTCCAATGCCCGTTTTGCAAGCGCACTTTTGTCAGGATTAAAATTTTTAGCATAGCTGATGTTTTCTTTTTTGCGTGTGTTAAAAGGATCTTTCTGTTTCGCCAAAGTGCTTCTGCTTACAGTTTCCACACGGATCATAATTGCTTTTTTGCCAAGCTTAGAAGAATGCCAGCAAGTCATTTTCGTTGGACGAGCGAAGCTACAGAATTTGGTCGTCGAGAGCCAAATGAGCGAAAACTGACGTATGCGCAAACATTCAAAATTGTGTCATATAACTGCTATGAAAAGGCAGTGGGTCATGCCCCTATCAACACCGATGTAAGATTACGCAAACTTATTTTATGTTAAGCTACAAATTTTCCAGCTCGGAGTTCCAAGAGGCTTTGCGGCGCACACTGGAACTTGGTGGATTTCTGCCAGATGTGTTCAACATCACAAGATGATTTTTGCAGATTTGCTTCGTGGCCTGAATAAAACTGATTTATGAGCTGAATATTTAGCATTCGTAGAAAACGACCTCGCAGCATTGTGCAGTGATGGCCACCGCAGGTAGCATGCACCTACCAGTCGCCGTGCACCGTTACAATTATTTGCCCCATATCAATCGTCGCTTTTCTGCTAATATCTTTATTGCCAAACCTACGTTCGTCGACAGTGTTGAATTTGAACTACAGGTTTCTCGGCCCCGCTGTCAAGAAGCATTGAGCATTCTGGTAATAATTACCCGACGCTGACCAACAAGAAAACCTTTAACAATTGCGCCTACATGGAAATGGAAAGTTTGTTGGCGGTGCACCGGACAAGAGCTCTGTTATTGATTGTTGTTCACGATAATTGCTTTTACCTACACTAAAATGGCGTGCTGTGCACACAGGCATATCTAGAGGCTTTTTGATAGGAATGCTTAAACTTTTTAACTTAAAATATTTCACCAACCCAAACACTGATGCTGGCTATGAAAATCCCCGAAAAATAAATGTACTGAACAAAAAAGTGCTTATTTACTTTTCTGAACCGGAATATCACCTGAGATACCGCCTTTGAATCTAATTTTTCGAACTTTCATTCCATGATGATCATTACTTTTGCTTTACTATCAATACTCAACTTACGGTCAGAGGATTGCACCATTATTTCATTCATGGTTTGGCACCAGCAAAAAAATGTGTGCACCAACTTGTGCATCAAAAATTGTAGTTGAGCTCTGCACATATGTAGTTGTTTTTTTCATGCTGGCAAATGTGGATAAGCCTGCACAATTAATACTCTTGTCGATGCTTGCAAATATTTCCTTTTCTAAGCCTTGTTCCGTAGCAAAGAGAATCGTACTAGAGGTTTGGCAGCTTCGTACATTTGGAAATGAAAGTAATAGGAGCTACGTTGTTGGCCGCCAGGGCTTCATCAGCAATAACCCGACCGCATCCCACCAGCAGACAGGAAAAAATACAAGCACCGCCAACTCCAACTCTAGCTTGCTTACTGTGAAGGTTTGAGTGCTACAATTTTGCATTCCGACCAGCTGAAGCTGATTGTCGAAATTGTTGACCTGTGATGCGTCATTGGCAAGAGAGTGAAAGGTAACGCCTCGAATTGCTGGAAGTGACATGACGCGAAGTTACACGAGGTTGAAAAGTTTTGCTCCCCGAAAAGTTAGGACATTTTGAGAAATCAAAGTGTGAAACAGCCTTAAGAAGTATTTGTGGTTTAGCTGAAGCAATGTGGTGTGTGAATGCACTTTCTGGAATTCGAAGATCTTTACAACCTTTACAGAGTTGCAAAAGTAGCCTACTCTGTGGAGATTCTTCAGTGTACAGAGTGGTGAGCATTCTAGGTGAGGGTAAAGGTCACGCTTATGTTACGTAATGAAAATAAGCTGGGCTCTTTGGAATAAGAGTGCGCAGTGAAGTGCACAGGTCACTCTTCAGGACGAAAATTCTGAGTTCACTCCAAGTACATGAAATCGGCATCCGCCAAAAAAGAGAGTTAAGTGTCCTGAGGTTACCTTTTCCCCTCATGTACCAATGTACCTCCTGTTTTTCTCTCGACTGAATACTGAATAGTGGGTTAGAAAACACTAGTAAAGCGTAAAGGTTGCTTGTTTTATCAAACACGTAGTACCTTTAGGCAATACAAAACATATTGTAGAATGCGTTCGCAGATTGAGACTGCAGAATATTCAGACATGTTCAATATAGAACATTCATTACAGACCCTGTGATTGATATCTGTCCTGATAGGACCACGTTCAGTTACGATCCAGAATTATTGTTTAAACCACACTTACTTCAGATGAGTTAGTTCACCTCAAACCTGCTTATTTGTTACATGTTCGCCAGGGACAAGGTACTAAAGAAGTCCACGTGATACCACTTCAGTGGAGATTTTTATTCGAAAAAAATGTGAATAAGGCTTGAATGTTTTCTCAGAAAGAAAATTTTGTGGACCTAACTGTATGAAATTTACTCGGTTGGTTGAGATCGTGGTGATATTCTTATTCAGACCAATTTTTGTCTATTACGTCTGATGCAACGCATTTATCAGTTTCAGTTCTGCACCCCTTTGTATTTACTGGTTTATTTCGTCGAAAGCACCTTATTAGATGACGTATGCCTTCGCACTGCTCTATGTGGGAACAGCTGAGCAGTGGTGTAGGAGCTGAGGGTGCAGGCGGTGCAAGCGCACCCCAAAAGTTTTGATTTGTTGAAAATCCGGACAAAATCCCTGAAAATTCGGGCACAGATATTTCGAAACCTCTGTTCTGTTTGTTTGATCAATGAGACTGGCTGATGAACTAGGTCTGAATTTGACTTTTTTTCTCAAAAAGTGGTGACCTCCAAAAAACGGTCTTCATGTTTTTTGTGAGGAAAATTTGCTGCACAAAAATTTTTCAGGCAAGTTTAGAGAAATTCGTGCAAAAATCCTTCGCACCTCCAAAATTTTGGCTGCTCCCACACCTGTGCAGCCGAGTAGCACGTCGTAACAAAAGTTCTCATCAACTCATGCAACTTTTGAAAAGGCTTTTATAGCGTCCTTGTCCCGACTGCGACGCAAGATAGTCACGCGTCAACCCGCGAACGCATGGAATCCAGCGGCACTCTTAAACTAGCTTATGTTGCGTGCACAGAGCTTCGTGTTGGTTGATGAGAGGCCAACAAAAATTAGGGCACTACTATCGAAAGACGAAAAAGTGGCTATCTCCCATTGTTACCAGAGAGCACCAATTGCTAATGGAGGCGGGGGCGGAGAGTAGGGGGCTCTCACTGGCGGTTCCCCCTGCGTAGAGCTGTAGAAGTTTTTCGAGAAGATATGTCAATTGTGACTGCCTTACGTACCGGTACTCAAGTACAGGTTCGCCATTTACTGTACAGTAACTGGGCAACAGTTAACGTATTGCGCCATGTTCCGTAGCATCAAATACACTATGGTACTATTGCAGACCCCCGGGGCTAGGGTCCGAACATCTTAATGAGAAAAAACTGTTCATTTGAAGGTTCGATTGCTTTCGTGTTTTGGCGTCGACTTCATTCTAAGAAGCTTTCTATTCACACATGTTGAAATTGTCACCGTGACGACTAAGATATATTTCTTGCATCGTGCTTTATTGTCCTTATTATAAGTCATAAAACTGTATTTTCGTTGCAACAAATGAGCCCATGCACTTCATAAAATCACTAGCGCAAGGCCATGAGGCCTCGCGCAATATTACCACCGGTCAGAACTTTCTGTTTTGATCACTTCTCAGTTAAAAATCAAATTGATCCCAGTATAAAAAGTACGGCGATTCGAAGGCAGACTATCTGCAGAGAGTCCCTTATTCAAAACGTGCGTTATTGGAAGAGTGGCATCATGTACATAGCAAGTGTTTTTAAGTTTCTGCAAAACTGCTATGCGCGTTGGTTCGCCGGAAAGTTTTACGTCACAGATCATTCGTCAAGCGCAATGTCTTCATGTCACAAAACTTTCGCTGTGGTTCGCACAAGTTCATAGCGTTCAAAGCAACATCTCAAAGTCTGCGCTGCACGGATTGGTTTGCATAATTGCATGACTTTTAAGAACAGAAGTTTAACAAAATCCAGTAAATTAATTCATATTGTGACACTGCGTCACAATAGTACCGCGCTTCACTGTGTAACAAGCGAAACTAATCTCGTTAGGTGTCGTCAAATGAAGTGTGTGTCAAAATTTCAGCTATTATTATTATTGACAAAACTTGCATTGATGCAAAAATTACATGCTTTGTCAAAGTTTTTATTATTGCTGTCCTTGCTACACAAAGTTTCTTGAAACGCAACTGCAGGTGTAAAACAGAGCAAGAAGGACAAGACATAAGCAGAAGATAATCGCGGGACATGAAATCTGCATTGTCAAGTTTTTAAACTATCTTTGTCACAACATGTTCGGCCTAATAACCAAAGAAAGACCAGACAGCTATTCTTGAAGCTAATGCATCTTTTGTTTTTAGTTTCCTTGTATCACATTTTTGGACATCAATCGCACTTATTTTGAAAACCATGTAGGTTAGGTGTACATGCAAAATCCGTTGGTAAATGTAAATCCAAGCACAACAGCCGTGAAGAATTTAACCTAAATTCATGAGCAAATTTTGTTTGGCGGCATTTTTCTCGTCATTTTCGTAGGATTTGCGGGGATCGTGCTTGTTCAACCACGTGCAGTGCTGGCAATTGTTGTAAGGTTTGATCCTTACCAGTTGCGGTTCAAAATAGTAATTGTTATGAGAAACGTAAAAATCGGGCATCAGTATATCAATATCGTGACAATATGTAGCTTATTGCAAAGGTGACATTTGTAGTTGCCAAGCAATTACCGGTATGATGTATTTAGTCAAAATTTTATGGCCAACAGAGGCTTTTCTCCTGCTATTCATTTCAGCTCCTGCAGTTGTTACATCATAATGCTTTGCTGTAATGAAGGTGCAAAGTTGTTTTTCCAATACCAATACTGCTGTACATAGAAGCAAGGTAGTAATTTCGTCGCCACATAAAAAGCCTCGGTTGTGACATACCGGGATCAAGAAAATGATACTGTTGTTGTTTGCCACGTACGAAGTGCGAAGCGCCTGCGTTCACGTGAAACGAGTTACGGATTTGGTATGACAAGCACAGTCTAGTATGAAAAGTCAGTGGCGTACGAAGTTTAAAATTTGCAGCTTCAAAAATAAAAATATGGTATATGTTAGGGCAATACTGTATATTCATTTTAGAAGCTGCACAGTCAAGAATCCCAGATGTACATATTGATATAAAAATAACTGGCTATTTCAAACTTGAAATGAACCTAAAGCTTAAAAGTCGCTATTTTGTTGCTGACGGAACCATGTAATGTCCTTTGATTGTCACATTTTATGATATAAAAGGATTTTTCGCAACTTTATATAGCATAATTGCCCTATTCGAAATTGCACACAAAAGGCATTGTTAAAATACCTTTAACGACTCGGTGAAAATTAGGCCGACCACAAAAATCGTTTGCCTCAATTGCCGCAGCGGCCTAGGACGAGAAACCTATGAGATTTTCTTGGACAAAAAATTTTCTGTGTGCGCTCACTGCGCTGCGTTTAGCTTACGTCATTCGATTAATCTGTGCTGTTCAATAATGGCTTCGAGCCGGTCCAATCCCCAAGCGATGACCGGAAGTGATTTGAAGTCTGTCACGAACATGTTTCAGGCTACATCAACGATGTAGTGTTAAAAAATAGCAGTAAACTGCTCTATTAAAAAGGAAAAAACACATTCTGCTAAGTTTTACTGCATGTATTATTATATGACAAATGTTTTTGCACCATTTTTTATGGTTAGTGCCAGCCTTTGACTTTCACCAGATGAGGTATTTTAGCGAATCAGGGCAATTTTCCGGAAAACCTTCTAAAGTCAACGCTTTAAGCTTCGTGGGTCACTTTTGGTGTGTAATGGCCATTTTCGAGAAACCTTCAAGTTCCATCGTATTTGGCCTTGTGGAACACGATTAGTTCATCGTTTTGGTGGAACGTCACGCTCAGCTTAAATGGGTCAGCTGCTCTGCGACGACGAACGATCGCGTCAGATAAGCGGTTCGGAGAAGTCAATTCGTGACCGAAAACGCAGCAGAGGCGGATCCAGCCCGTAAGGTTAGGGGGGCGATTTCAGTAATATTTGGTAGTCAAGTCTTATTACGGATACTATTTTCCGAATTATATTGTGAATACTGTGTTCCGAATTGTATAAAATCATGGTCAATAAAGTAACTTTCGTTGGATCCGCCCCTAAAACAGAGATGATGAACACTCGCGACTCCAGATGCTTCCAATATCGGTTGGACTTATGAACCGCGTAACTGATTCGATGCCTACAACCTTACGAAAAGATTGAAATGCGGATTTCTCGGGAACAAGGTGGTGGAGTAAGTCAGTCGTGGCTCGTGACTTGCCTATTCCGAATTTGTTGAGCTGCTCATTGCTTTTGCTGCCTGTTTTGCTTCAAGAATTTCTTCACTTCGCTTTCTAAATGTAATGACTTCACAAAACGGAAACAATAAGCAATCACCAGTGAAGTAAGCGTCACCGGCAATCTTTCTGATGGTGGAAACCACAGAGGTTTTCAACGTTCACGAAGAGATACTGAATGAATAGCCTGCACATACTCATTGTGTGCTTTCTGGATCATATGCGTTTTCTGAACAGAGTAGTGTTTTGCAGTGCATGGCGTATCTAGGGTATGGCAGGCATGGCACGTGCCATGGGCGCCACTTTGACGGGGGCGCAAAAATTGCCTGGCTAAAATTAAAATATGTATTTACAATTTGTTTAACTTCTTTTTTCCTCCCCACACATTCATAAACTACAAAGCTGCGTCAACAACGCAGCGCCCTTACCTAATGTATTAATTCGGGCGTGTTGTGCCAGCACCACCAAGCACTATGACAAAACTGTGGTATTGTGACATAACACGACAGTCAGATATTGTGATAGAACAAGAACGTTCGCTTGCCATATCTACGAGACCTCGTCCTTCCCACGCTATAAGAAAGGATAAGTCAGTCCGTACTGCTGCATTTCAGGCAAGATGCTATTAGTCAGAATCTGGCTGAGACGAGTTTAAGTCCGTGGCTGTGAGAATCTGACTACTGCGCAAATAACTGTTGATGAGGTCCAGTGGTATACGGATATGGAAATTTTGCAATCCTGATCCAATCCGAAACTTTTTCATGGACTCCATATCCAATCCATATCCGAAAACCTAAAATTATGGACTCCGATATCCAATCCAAATCCGAAACCGCCTCAGTCAATTGCACATTAGCCAATATAATTGGTATTGTCTATTTTGCCTCACGAGGCAAAAACTGTAACTATTTTGCCTCTTGTCAGACAAAAGTTGAAGTGGTCACATGACAAGTAGGCTACGATACACAAAAGACAAGGGCTAAGCTTTGAGATTGAGGTAAGTGTTAGGTTTAGCGTACAGTTCACACATTGCAGACAAGAACAAGTCACTAAAAGCTTGTCCGCACTGAAACGATGATAGCACTCGTCCATTGAACTAAGCTGTTACAGACGTCGTGGTTAACTGAGCAGGTCATGCATTCTGAACTTCTCATATCACCATTTGCATCAATTCATGTTCAGCTAAAGGCAGAAATCTGCAGAAATGTTTTTGCCAGATGAAGCAAAATAGACACTGCCAACGAACATAGTTTGTCTTAAATGCCATGGTTAACTACCCACCACAATCGGATCATGATAGGCTAGATGTTGACAAGAAATGCACAAATCTTTTTCGAAATAGTAGTGGGTGTTATAGTTGTGCGCAATTCTCGTATGGTCTAATGGATATCCAAATTAAACAATAGCTTACTGCTACACCTAGCCAAAATGTGTGTACCTGCTGGACTACTTGGAATAACAACAGCTATTGTACTGCACGCTAATTCAACAGTGACAAAGAGGGCACAAAAATTTTGTGTCCGCAATGTTCATTATTTAGCAATGCAGTGAATCACTTATTCAATGTTAACCTAAATCTCTTTCCTTTACAACCTTTTTCAAAACTTACTTCCAATTTCAAGAAGTCAATACATTTTCACCATGCTCATTACTTTTTTAGGTAAGGCAACTTCGAGTGAGACTACTAGTCAGCTATGCTGTTCAGACAGAAACTGGTACTTGGTTCAACTTCAACGCTGAAAAAACGTTTTAGTAATGCCTTATACACCATTATTTTACTATGATCTACTAGCAAATGCATTTCGAAAATGAAACAAGATTCGTCTGAACAACGACGGGCTGCGTCATAACAAAACAATAGAATCATTTTCATCTTCACACAGTTCCAAACTACAGTGCACGTTGCTTGAAAGTTGAGATGTCCTGTTGTCCTCTACCCCAGCCTGAAAGTTAGGATTCCGAGCGGCAGGGAATATTGCACTGAACCGAGAGAACATAGAAAAATAAATGTTAACCAATATCATTTGAAAATAGTGTATTTTTTCTTCGTAAAACTATTCATCCATTTCAAAGTTTTTTCTATGGTCACAATTTATTTCATTTGGATAATCCGGATCCGGTTGAAGAGGAAACAATATCCAATCCAAAAAATTCCAAATATCCGGCCAGATTGGACTCCAAAATCCGGATCCTGTACACCACTGTTGAGGTCCTGCAGATTTGCCAATTTTTTAAACTGCTGCGGCCCACTCCGACTTTACCGAACGAAACTTTTCAATCGCCACTAGTGTCCGATAAATAGGTTGAATACCATGCCCCATTCCAGAGACTGAGGTTGAGAGCATTAGTTAGTCCTCGAAAAATTAGCAGTTAGTATCGTTACGGTTCCAGTTGAACAAAAATCCTAACTCATGAAAGAGACTTGTTAGTCTTTTTACAGCTTGCTTTTTCTGTCCAATTGGCTTTCTGTTTGATGTCCAAGGCCTTGTAAAAAGGTCCTAGTTGTGAAACACTAAAATCTACGTGTGACAATTTAGGAGCTGTGTACAGTTCAGATGTAGATGGTAAGCAATTAGACGAGAAGATTCTAGACTGCAGTTTCAAGTCGCACAACTTAAAATTATCACGTCCTGAAGTTTCCTGACTTTCTTGGAATTGCTTAGCAAATAATGCTGATGATAGCAGTCATATGCATTGCAAATTGCCAACGATCTTTCAGTAAACTGAAAGTGATCCTTTCATACCTCTGGGCCACAATGACTAACAATAAGTCAGGGCAGGTGTTGAGATCTAGCTGTGATGATAATAGAAAGGGACGAAACAGCGAAGCTTGCTTTGATGAAATCACAGACGACTTTGCTGTTTTGATTAGCATTTTTGTGTAATTTAACCGGAAACCGCTGGAAATATTTATCTTTCGGTGGAATTGTATTTTTCGAACACAAGCGATACATGATTTGCATTAAATAATTCAATGTGCAATTCAAATTTAATGTGTTCCATTTTAAAAGAAATTGTGGTTTGCAGAACTTGAAATGTGCTGTTTGATTTTTTTGTAAGATATACAATTTTGTCAGGTAACACTATGTAAACTATGATAACGTTATTGTTTGAATGTCTTGATACTCTTCATAAGAAAAATAAATGAGTATAGAAGTATGTGTGGTCCTTATGGATAATTTATTTTTTATTTGCTTAAAAGTTTAAAGAAAAAATAAACACGAATATCTTCCGTTTCAAAACATTTATTTTGGACATGGTTTATCTTTCTTAAAAATTGTGCTTATATCCAATATTGAAACTATTAGAAAGGGCGCACATTTAAACTTTGCCATTGCCACCACTGTGCATATATACGCCACTGGTGTTTTGATCCGGTCAGGCCTTGCCATTAAACTATTTTGAACAACTTAAGCCCGGCTCTTTGTTTGTAAATATAATAAAGCGATTTTGGGATTATAATTTACGCAATGGACCAGACTATTGATGATGAACGGAGTCTCAGCCAGGTATGAACGGCAAAACGATGTTTGATGTTCTGATCAACTGGTCTCCACACAGGTTGAGAGTTTGAATCACTCAACAAGTTTTCGATAGGAAATCGATTTAACGCAACACTACGCATCGTCAGACTTTTCAAATAGGTTGTAGGACTGACGATGGGCAGGGTTACGTGAAATCGATTTCCTATTCAAAATTTGCTGATTGACTCAAACTCTTCATCTGTGTGCAGACTGGAGAATAGCTACTTGAATACAGACATGAGCAAGTTTGAATCATCGCAAAAAGCAGAGCCCATTCGGGTGATTCCTCGAAAGCTTACAGCAAACTTAAGAGTTTTTAATGGTGATATTCTGATTACACATGTTTTACTATCAGATGTAAAGTACATTCATTTTGGCTCTAGGATTACACCCACCCGGACAATTGCCACCCAAGGATAACTGCCACCTACAGGATAATTTACATTCTCTAGGATTATTAAAGACATCTAAAATTTTCAGCGCGTTGCTTTTACGTCAAAAATCTGAAATAAAAAATCTACTTACCATATTTTTCTCGTCCTCTGACCAAATAGAAACTTTACATCAAATTTATTACGTTTGGACAAAGAACGCTTTAAGTTTGTCCGTTGCAATCTCTTTGTACTTCTTTGATACAAACGGATGAAACTTTCAGCTGGACAACTATAACTCTGTGGATTCTGCTACCTACAAACAGTGCGTGCTTTGGTTGTGTTACATAGAAGCTGCGTGGACAATCAGGAGTATGTTTAGGCTGCATAAAGTAATGTACCCTAAGCTGTACATAATTAGTGTGACAGTCGGAAATTCCTACATCCAATGCATTCCCTGATCGTAAACAGTTGTCAATATTTCTTAATGATAAACATCACCTAGCAGCTATTTACTCGTAGGGCGCATCTGCGCTGCAAAACCATGCGCTATATTGCGGTTTCAGGCTCAGGGCGGTCTCTCTGCAGATAACTTTAAACGTAGCAATATTGTTTCAGTTTTTCACGCAGCGCTTGACAATCGCTTATTGTACTGCCTGATGGGATGCCTCGAGACCTTCGTAAAATGGAATTCCAGTTTTATTATCGCTTTGGCTTGAGTTTAATGCCGCGCCGTTGTCACCAGGGCTTCGAAGTGAATGATTTTTGCAATTTTACCTGGAGTCGGAATCTGGATATTTTTATTCCCAGAGTCGCAGTTTTAAAAAAATTGACCCCCACTCCGGCAGTGCAGTTTAATCGTTCAAATTTAAAACCGACTATGCAGCGACATATAGTTATGCAGGCACGATGCAATTATGATACTTCGTTTCCAGACAGTTCGTGCTTACTCATTGTTGTGCGTGACGCATTATGAATATGATGCAGAGTGCAGACATCTGAATGATCCAAACAGACCTAGGATTCTTCTTGTGTTTAGACCTGTATGCTTCCACACTTTTATATTCAGTGCCTATCTTGCTGCATCGTTCTCTTGTATCCATATGCATTTGTCGATTGTGTACAAGCTGTGGCTGTGAAAGCGCGCTCATAGGTGTGTTCTTACTCGTCTTGCCCAGTAATTGTGGCTTAAATTGTGACATTGCTCCTAGTAGATGCAGGCGTGATACAAGGGTTTTCTCTCAGACAGAAAGAGAATTGTGTTTCAAACTGTGCTTTCATTTCTTATAAAGGTGTGCAAACGTCAAAAATCCACTGCTTTTAACATTTTACTCTTACCGGCGCTGGGAAGCATTACGTTTGCCGTTGCAGCACAGGTGAAGGACATGAAAAAAGCATTGTAATTCAATACCAACTGCAGATCAAAGTAAGCACGGAGCGTTAAGGGGAAGTAATTTGAAACAAAACTTGAAGAGGAGGCACGTGGACATGTATAATGAAGTTGAAAAATGGGACAAGGAAATAGAAGAACCACCTAAGTCCTTGCAACTCGAACAAGGTATTTCTTCATCAAGCAGTCGTGGCAAACAAGCAGTGTGGCGGAAAGCATGAAAAACTCTGTGGAGCGGAGAGAAGTAAACTTGTTTAAGAATAACATTTTGCTAGTTGTTTATTCCGATCCCAGCATATAGGATGTTGCTCACAGGCAATCAGCAGGTCAATGCAAAAAAAACGTCTGCGATCTAGCTTTCAAGATACATGGGATGAACGAAGACCAGGAAACGACAACTATTTTCAGTGTCCTCTTCGTCCATCAATGCGGATGATGCTGGTGAACTTANCTTTGAAAAACATCTCGACAACTTGGAAAAATCAAAGTGCAGTCGCTTGGAACCAGCGGAGCATCGCAATATTCTGGGTTCAACTGCCAGATTTAGAAATGCTTGCATTCATTCTCTGAATGAAGTGGAAAAAATGGCCGTTCGTCGGAACTGCGTGCTTAAACCAACTCATACTCTGCTACCCTGCAATCGTTCGAGAGGTTGCAGAGATTGTCACTGCTCTCCCACCAACGCAAGGTAGCGTTGAGCTGCTCTTTTCCGCTGTACGTAGGGTCATAACGAGGGGGGACAAGGGGGAACGATTCCCCGGGCACCGAATCAGTATGATTTCCCGGGCGCCAAATGACTGCGGGGAACCGAAAAGTCCCAACAATGTCACAAGTACCTTCTTCAATACAGTACATTAGCTTCCGAAAGACCTTAGGTTCAAATATTGGGGCGCCAAACTTACTTCTTGCCCCGGCGCCATTTAACCTCGTACACCCCTCGCTGTACGCATAAAATCAAACTTGTAAGCGTCGATGAAAGAAGAGTTGGTGGAAGCAGGTTTGCTTTTAAGAACCAATGCTTGAACCGCCAAACATCTGCACGTTCTACTGACAAAATTACAGATAAACTGCATAGTGATACTAGTGATGCCACATCAACAACACGAGTGAAATTACAAACTGAATCGAAACCGTTATTAATCTTTTTTGTATAGATCATTGTGAGGTTATCATGTCACTTTCGTATTTTGCCCATTTTAATTAATTCATGTTGTTTTTCTACGATCTAATTGCTTATTTATTAGGAATTGACTCGGTCCTTAAAATATCTGTGTAGTTTCTGGGTCTCCAGGCGCAAGAAACGTGATGTTCAAGTCTTGTAAGATTTGCAAGCTGGTTCCACGAGCTGATCTGCATGTCAAAAGTAATACAGCATGCAAGCTGTTTTCTTTTGCTGCATTTGTCACAGGCATTTCCACGTGAAGTGTTACTTGATTTTAAGAAACTTTGGCCCAAGTATTTAAAACACAGTGCTTGATAATAACAGATCAATTAATTGCTGTGCAAAAATCGTGTAATTTTACAGTTTTTTAAACCGCAAGTATTACTGTTAGGCATGGCAATGGTGACATACTAAAATTGCTGCTATATTGCTATGCTGTATTGTGAATGTTATTTCAGACTGCTGATGCGTTCATTGTGAATTAAAACTGAAAATTGCACATTTTAATTGTTAATTCGCGCCTTCATCTGGCAGCATTTTGTAATTGTGGGTTTGCAACTTCTAAATTTGGAAATATGTTATCGATTTCAGCAATCTTAGCCGAAAAAAACTTTACAGAGTGCTAATTTTAAAAAAAGTTACCAAAATGACCTGGAGCCGAAGTCGGGCTTCAAACGTTTGAGTCGCGCGCTTGGAGGTTGAGTTTAAAAATTTTAAACTGCGACTACGAACTAAACAACAAAATGATTTCCGACTCCGAAGCCCTGTTTATCACTTCATTCGAATCTTCACGTTTACTGAATGCACAGTCCGGACTATTCAAGCTGTGCTTTTGCGATCCTACAACAAGAGAGTAAAGTCAGTTGTCCAGTTCACGCAGTTTCAAAGCCACACGCTTAGCATATCTTCAGTTGCTGTCTCTGCTGGTCGGAGAATGAGTGACGGCAACGGAAACTCCCAAGTCAACGTGACGAAAATTAATTAGGAAAGGTGCCATAAACGACGTCAGTCGTAATTAAACACGCGTTCACGAGTAGACAGGTCTCCTCCAGCCTATAGGGTTAAAAAACTTTAACCTGTTACATAACAGGGAAAAGCAGAAGTCCATGCTGCCACTGCTGCCATCAAAAAGTAACACGCAAATCAAAAGCTGAGGCAAACCAACTCACATAATTATACGGATGTTGAAAGCCTATGCGGGGGTTGCCTTAAAATAACAAGATCAACTAGCTGGTCGTCGACATGCATTGAGCTGCTGAGTGCATGGAGCAAATATGATGCAATGATATGCATGCGATAATTGTGCTGTGAAAAAAACTGACGAGCCTTATAAATGCGTAAGAGTTGCGCTAGCTTCAGAATGTTTATTAAGATGTAATAATATCGATACGACATTCAACGCCCAAAAGTATAAAAGTTGATGAGAAGCTTCTTCAACGTGGCCAGAGGAGGAGGAAGATACCGTTATATGGATCTGTGGTTTCAAAATTGTTAACATAAAAGCAGCAGGTTGAAAAGTTTCGATGTCTTTAACAGGGGTGTAACGAGGGGGGACAAAGGGGGCACAATTCCCCGGGCGCCGAATCACTGCAGAGTCGCCGAATGAGTGCAGAGGGCGCCAAAAAGCCTCACAAATGTCACAAGTACTTTCTTCAATACAGTACATTTTCTTCCGGAACACCTCAGGTAATTCGAACATGGGGGCGCCAAACTCGCTTCTTGCTCCGGGCGCCATCTAACCTTGTTACGCCCCTGGTCTTTAACAACAATAAACTCTATATTTCAAATTTTCCTGGAGGCAGTTTCCTAGGTGATAGTAATCCTGGTGAAAGTTGTCCTAGATGACAAATGTTCTACAGTAGATGACAGTGGTCCAAGTAGCGATTCTCCAGGTGGCTGTTGTCCCGATACCACTCATTTTGCATGGTGTGTCTGCAGTGGCAACACAGCAGTAGGAAGTGAAAATATCTGCCAGGCTAGCTCTTGAAGTAACTGATATTGCCGATTCACCTGTATTGGTTGTTTTCCTAGCTTAGAAGACTGAGTACATGCAAGTATCAACACAGACAAACGTTCTTAGGGCTGTGCGGCATTGACGTTGATTCTTAAGTAACGATCGTTTAATGTTTGCACGTGGGGGCGCCGAAGGCATCGTTTGCCCAGGGCACAACTTTCCGTCAGTACGCCACCGCCCACGGACTCCATTTTTACAACATCTAGGTCAAAGCTTCAGCTTAAGCTTTTTAGACTGATATAACAGATTTCTAGTGGCAGCGAAAGCCACCGACGTATATTTTTTTAATTTTATTCTTGGTGATCACCCAGTTGTAAACGATTTATTGTTGGAGGCCCACAACTAGCATATAACGAATAGCAAAATTCATCTCTTTACTTCACCTTACATGTTTACCACTGCTAAATATAGAATTATTTTCTGCTTGGTCAATCTCGCAATAAATATATTTGACACGAAGCGCTAAAGAAATGAGGTTACTATTGGTGACAGCGCTGCGACGAGCTAGCTAGAGAGTCACGAGATTGGATGTGACTGAAGTTTCCTGTCAGAGCTATTCACAAATTCACCAAATTCCTACATACGGTGTAAGTAAGCCTTTTAATAGGAGTGGTGGTGAAGTAGCGCGCTGTTAGGCTACATTTTCAGACTCTTGCGCTGGATCAGTGAACAGCAACTAGCAAGTTTTCAGAAAGACAACGGGCAGTCACTATGTTTCCCGCATACTCACACGAGGTAAAAGGCGCATGCTGCAACACCTTCAAAGTTTAGATGCTTATCCGCAGAAGTTAGTTTGGAGTGTAAGAATTATTTGGGGGCAATTACGTCCACTCCAGTTAAGCCCAACTTTGCTTCTGGGGCCTGAAAGTGACCAACTACTTTGGCAAACATTAGCATTGCACTCTTCAGTCTGGTTGAATGTGGCAAGCACGAATGAAAACATTTCTTTTTGTGCGGTGATGTTTTTCCATTGCTGTAACTATATTGTAGGTTTTGGTTATTCTGGGCAGGGCAGATAGTGGTAAGCAAGCTAGCACGCACAATATATGAACCATTTCCGGCAAAGAGGTGGGAATTGACTTTCACATGGCAAATTCTTTTACAACCAATGAAAGTTGAGTTTTTGTTCTTTCCATAGGCGTCGGAAGGGGGAGCAGGGCCTTTGGCTCCCTGGAAATTGAAATTTGACATTTTTCTATAACATTATTTGCAAAAAAAGGTTGTTTTCTTAGTTGCGAGTGAGAAAGATATTTTATTCGGTAATCACCAACATTAGCGAATACACGAGCACTGACTGAACGACTGCAAGATCCGCGAGGTATAGCCAGCCCAATATCAGAACTTTCTATTACTGTAATTAAACCCTTAAATTCACGATTTGCACAACAGAAGACCAATAAAATGCTTGAGCAGGTTTACATTTACAGTTGACACGATTTCATTTCACAGTTGTTAAGTACAGAATTGCGAATTGAACGGTAATGTAATAACTGTTTTCAAAAACCTATAAACGTATTATTCAATGATGTGGCATTTATTAAATCGTTAGGTTGTGTGGGTTCTAACAGAAAAAAAATTTTATTGAAAGCAAAAATGCTGAAAGCTGTGCGATTATTTTTGTGGGATATTTTCTATTCCATAATTTGGCTCCTTTGTATGTTGAGTGTCGTTGTTCGGATGTTGTTTCATATATTGGTATTCCTAACACGCTTTTGTACTTCTGGTGAGTGTTTATTTGGTGGTGGGATAATTGTATGTATTCCTGTGTAGTATGTTTTGGAAGTTGTTTGAAGATGTATTTTCCTACTTTGTAACTGTAAATATCATGGATTTCGAGAATTTGTGCGAAGTGATAAATTTCTTTTGTGGGTATGTACTGATTAAATCACCGGAAAACACTCCCAAGAACGTCCGAAAAAGGCATAAACAAGAACTTACAAAAATACTAAATAACGAAAAATAGGCTGAGGGGGGCCCGGTTTTTACGTGTAGCTTGCCAAGGGGGGGCGGTTCGTACTTCTGCCCTCCCGTCAGTTACACCACTGGGTATGCAGTGTTCATCTCTTGATAGAATACGATCCATTGCCAATAAGCGATCTGTAACGTTGTTCCTTCAGTAAGAGCGGTAAACTCAACCGCTTCAGCAAGAACCGCATACGAGGCTTTGTCGTGTCACCACTTGCTATCAATAAAATTATACGTAAAAGGCAAGTCAGGACAGCCATATCATCAATTGTCGGGATTCATCACATGCACTGCTTTCAAAAAACTAAGAACCAGCTGTAGCTGGGAAAAAGAGCGTATGCACCCCTCATAGGACTATTTCAGTAAGTTTTAACTTGACTTATATTCAGGGGCGTGCGTAGGTCTGGCGATTCCCGGGGTAACTGCTTGATTGTATGACCCCCTACCAACTTCTAGTCTAGTATTGGGGAATGTGAGAAATACAGGCATTTGAAATCGTAAAACTTATGTTGACAAAAACCAAGTTTCGAAAAATTAAATCCATGCAACATGTGTTAGTAGCCTTACAGTACGAAACCGCTACAGCACGATAACGCTAAAATCTGTAAAATCTGGTAAATTACTCACCAGTGATAGGTTTAAGTGCATAATAATTTGCATTGCAAAATTTGTCTTCCTGGGAAGCTAGCAACGCAATTCCGAATACGATTGCCTACAAATACATTATTTATTATTCAAGTATTATGCTGACGTTTGGTAGCCGTTCAAGAAAACCGTGCTCCTCTTCAATTCATGTTTTTGCAATTTTTGTCATGTTAAAGGTAAATAGCAAAGATTCTAGGACTACAGCCACGTGGAAAAGTGCTACCCGGACAAGTGCCACCTAGGACAACTGCCACCTAGGACAATCGCCATCCAGGACAACTACCACCTACGACCTATTGACTTCTCTGTGTTTATTGCCAAAGTCATTTGAACTTCACAAGGCGCTGGTGCATAACAAAAGTTTCGTCATCCTTTGACCATTTTAAAGAATCTTCACTTCAACTTTAATGCTTTTTGATGGAGAATGTCGTATCGAAGTCGTTACATTTTCATAAAAATTCTTAAGGCAGTGCAAACCTTAATTTTTTATGAGCCTTTTCAAAATTTTCACAGCAAATTCTTTCATGCACATTGTCGCATCGTATTCATTCCACGCACTCATCACACCCATTTACTTCCGTTCACTTTAAGTTCTGTGCATTCTTTTACCTTAGCTGTTGATTTGTGAGTTACATGGTAGCAACAGCAACATTGCAACTCACTTTTGCTGCACTATGTTGAAGCAGTAATACCGTGGCGCAGTGGTTCCCAACCGCCGTGCCGCGAGAACTTCTTTACGTGCCACCGTAACGCGATATTGCAAGTTGAATTTGATAGCTTGTATGTGTTGTGTGGAACGCATTATCCTAGGCAGTGGTGTAGGAGGCGGGATGCATGGGTGCAAGCGTACCCCCAAAAGTTTTGATTTGTCGAAAATCCGGGCAAAATCCCTGAAAATTTGGGCAAAGTTTCTGAAAATTTGCGCAAAATCCCTGAAAATCCAAACAAAGTCCGTAAATATCTAGGCAAAATCTCTGAAAAAAATTGCGCTCAACGCTTGCAGAAAAACAAATGAAGACCATTTTTTGGAGGTCACACCAAAAAAACGTCTTCATGATCTTTGTAGAAGAAAATTTCAAGGCAAAAGTCTAACGTCAACTATTTGGGCAAGTTTGGAAAAATTTGGGCAAAAATTGTTCGCATCCTCAAATGTTTGCTTGCTCCTACACCGATGATCTCAAGTGGCAGTTGTGCGGTTGTCCGGGTGGTGATTGTCCTATAGGCGGCAATTGTCCAGGCGGCTGCTGTCCTGATACCAGTAGAAAAAGCTACCTTATCAGTTAAGAGCGTTTACCAGTGCGCTGCTTGGCACATGCATCCTTTTGTAATCTTAGGAGATGGAACTCTTTTTGGTTTGAGGATAAAAACAAATGCAATGTATTTACTGCCTTCTTTCTGTGCTCTTTTTTACGACATTACCCACATACTACAAAAAGTAGGCTACTCTGGCTCATGGTGCTCAAACGAATCGTTTCAAATGATCTCTGGCCTCATTCACAACATTTAGCCGAAAATCATTTTAAGCCGAATCTTTTCAAAAGATGTCACGGCACTTTATAATACAGTACTGCATATCACTTTGGCACCCTATTGAATTTTCTCGTGTTTATGCTGTGCGCGTAGAGGTAAGGCGTTTGTCTTTTCTTCTTTTCTATGGCCTCAATACACCTTTCCAGGATGTTCACATCCTGACTTTAAACATTGCTGATTCATAGTGATTGCCTCTATTTGAATTTGATTGCTTACAACTCACACCCACCTTAAGTTGACACAAATTGTTGATTGTTTTCACATCATGGGTATAGAGCGTGGATGAATGGGAAGTGGCTGATGAAAGAATTTGTAATACGCCATGTGCGTAATTCACCATGTCGTATCGAAGTCATTACATCTTCATAAAAATTTCATAAAAAAGTTTGCTGTGATTCCAGTACCCGTAAGCATTTCTCAAGACGCTGATACCGCCTTGTGCCTTTCTGAAAATACATTGCGACAGCGTTGTCGTACTTTCGGAGCTTGGAAAGTTGGTCTGTTTGTGTTTACATCACCTCAGCAAATCGTTTCTACCAAAAATAACCGCAAATTTAGCCAGGGTCAGCAGGAAGTAGACTACTGAGTGTTCGACACAATCGCGGACGAAGCTGCTGTTGTTGTTTTAACGTAACATACAAGGCCACGCCCGAGCTATATAAGGAACGGGGTTAATCTTTAAATTGGGGAACGAGAAGGGCAATCTGCTTATAAAAGCACTGGTGAGACATACAACAACAAACCGGCACAAGTCAGAAGTCGGAAGTAAAAAATTTTCTCTTGCGGTAAAAAAAGCAACCGCTGCGTATTTTAATATAACGCGTACATATCATAAGATTTCAACAAATCAAATAGTTTTCTAAACAAATAAAACAATTTTATTAATGAAACGCTGCGATTCGATCACAAAATCAATAAAACTACCAACTTTAAACGTAAATACAAAGACTTAGTAGCACATTGTTCAATGCACACACATTTACACTTTGTAAAGCTACGGTCACTTTGTAAAGCTACGGTCACTTTGTAAAACCACGATTTGAAGCATTGCAATAATTGGTGTTTTTTGCGCAAGCGGGCTATAAAATGAGATTGACATGATCCGGTCCGTGATGCACCTAGAAAAACTTTTTTAATTGCGTTTTGCAATTATTACAAAAAAGTAGTCTAAATAAAATCTTGTTTTTAGACAATGCAAAGCTAACGTACTCTCTGTGGTACAATTTGATGCGATTTTGAAGTTTGGTTATAATGGTTTATACCCTTCCTTCGCTCCAATGACCGGGCGTAATGCTGATAAATAATCGACTGTATATTTTTGTAGCAATAAAATTTGCATATTGTCCGTTATTCTGAAAAACAAACAGAGCAATAAAATTTGCATATTGTGTTTTGTAGCAATAAAATTTGCATATTTTCCGTTATTCTGAAAAACAAACTTGCATACTGTCCGTTATTCTGAAAAACAAACAGAATGAAAAGCCGGAAAATATGCTGTTTGTCAGAGTTAAATTCGGGATCGTAGCCGCAGTGAGTTCAAACAATTAGAATACCTCACTAAGCGCAGCTCGGGTGTTCTTCCAGAGCCTGCATCGCACCAAGATTTCAAACACACAAGCTCCTCAACGGTGTTCAGTAAAAGTGAATCCATAGACATAGCGTCAACTGTAGTACCACTTTAGACGAGGTACTTTACAACTATTAAAGATTACGAATTATAGAATAGCGTTACAAGGAAGTCAAGGGCGGTCTCTTGAAATACCTGACATAAGTATCATGACAATTGCCGTTTATGACAAATGCCACCGAAGGCAACTGCCACATGAGCAACTGTCTACTACACGGACAATAGCTTCCTAGGACAACTGCCGCAAGTACAAATGAAAATGCCGTTATGAACAGTAACTCAAATTGTTTTGGATGCAGGTTATCAAAGTTTTGAAGTGTTTTTATATGTACGAAGTTGCGTTATTTTCGTTGAATCTGAGAGCACATTAATAGCAAGTTTAATACATTGAAGGTTTTGTATAAAACGAAGAGCTTGCAGAATGGGCTGCTGACAAACTTTTCAAACTGCGAATAGAAAACAGAGACGTGATGTACTTACAATTTCCAATCAACCACAAAGTATTTACAATCCATTAGTGAAGCGACACGAGGCAATGCACGTTTTCAACAATTTGAGTTATTCCCATCTTCCCATGATAATTTGAGTTCACAGCTTGCGGCATGTGTTTCCCACAACATGTCGGGTGTGCTCCCTACGCGCTAAAGAGATGTTGAAGCGATAATGCAAGATAAGATCGTATTTAACTCTTTCCTGCCAAATAAAAATGCAAATCGAACATCTTCCACCAAGTGCCAATCCTTCACGATGCCAAACCACGCGATAGCGATTTCCAAATTCCAGGATTGTGCATGGGACACTTTTTCTGCTTACACCATCCCATGGCAACTTGTTACTGTCCTATCCCACGTGATTCCCACGAAACTAGAAATACGAAGTACATTATAACATGTGCATGTCTAATGTCTAGCATTTACAGAGCCGTGCCTGAGGCACTCCAAACTCCCAATTAGGGAAGCCACGGCTGTGAAAGTGACTTTCAGAGCGTAGAAGACGGGTCCACTTATGATGGTTCTCAAAACTGTAAAAATTCCATGTGCAATAAAAAGCGAGTGGGAGACACAAAAATTATTTTTCGTTAGATTGATCTAAAATTAAATGCTATGGCAACCTTCCCAATGGGACAAGTGTCCATTGTCCCTTCCCACGGGATTCCCATTCCCATGGACAAGCCTGGCAATTTCTGTGAAATGTATTCATAATGGCATTTTCATTCACAGGTGTCCAAGTGATAAATGTCCATGGATGGCAGTTATCAGTGTATGACAATTGTTTTGCGTAGCTGTTATCACAGGTGATATATGCCCAAGTGTCAGTTGTCCAGGTGGCAATTGTTCTAAAACCCTGCGATAACCACTGAGCCGCCTCAAATACAGCTGCAGCTTCTGAATTGCTACATTGTCTGTTTGAAACAGTGAATTGGGGAAAGGGATTGGTTTTTGAAGCAAGTAATCTATACCAGGTATGATCGGAAGTGGATCTGGAATCAAAGATGTTTAAAGAAAGGATCAAAATTTTGCATACTACAGAGTCGCATGTTTCACTAATGGATGTGAATAAAAACAACCGTTCGCATGTCGTGCGTCGGAGGTATTAGGCCAGTGGTTCTCAAACTTTCATGAGCCGTGGCCCCCTTCTAAGTTTAATTGGCGAATATATTATATATCGTGACACTTGGGTTATGCAATATCACGGAAATCTACCTAGTGGAGGCCTCTGCTCGTGGCCCCCAGAGAATCGCTCCGTGGCCCCCAAGAGGGCCCGACGCCCCCGTTTGAGAAACCCTGTATTAGACCCTCTCATTAGTTTGCTTTGTTCTTGAGACTAGCATTTTCAGGTTTTTAAAAAAGGGGGTACCTTTTTTCACTACATCGAACAAAGCGAAGGCTATTTTTCCACATCCAGAAGCCAAATCACTCTGCACGACAAGATCAGTTCTGTGTCTTCTGCAATGCATTTTTCATGCAAAGTGTAGAGTGTTAACAATCGTTGGTAAATTCTGTGCTCCAGCCATTGGTGCTATAAATGGAATGTCCCTGTAATGACTATGGATCACGCACAAGTTAGTCTTTCAAAGCTAGAAACTGATCTTGTTTCGTATAGGCACCTAAATTGCTTTGAACATGTGTTTTTGAATCATTCTTCTTTTCCATACGCCACACGTGTGTATTAGTGGGGAGTCCAGGGTCGTTGAAAAACAACTCCATCTATTTTACACAAATGAATATTTTGTTTGACTTCAGGGCCTATATTACTGTACATGAGTAGATTTAATCTGGACAACCCGTGCGTGTGATAGACTGATGCACCTTTTGAAATATTTAGATATGTGCCTTTCTACAGATGTAATTAAGGCAAATGGAAACGAGTAGAATCTCAGCCAGAAAAAATCAGCTGGACAGCATTTTTCACCGGGCACCAAGACATCAGTTAAACATAGGTTACGAAGTCGCAATTACCTACTTTGTGCTTACATTCTTGAACATCGTACAATAAACAATAAAAATAATAGTACAAATCCTCAGAAGGTCCAGCCTTGATAACAACATGTAAAAAGTTTTTTCTTTTTCATTATTTTAGCTCGAAGTTGCTCGTCAGAAAAGTTTTTTACTCGGAGTTGGATTCTGAGGTGACAAACGTTTCAGTCGTGAGACTAGTCGCACTTATCGAGAATGATGGTGCGTTGGTGCTCCCAATGTCTGGTTTTGAAACAACCACACTGAAAAATGTGCAATGACTCAACCTGGCTGTAAAAATTTACGTGAAAACGAATAAACCTAAATTGCATCATGCGGAAAATGGGTTCCAGGACTTTCCTTGAAGTTTACTCTTTTGTGGTTGTAATACAGAGTAATCTGGCTTGCTCTGATAATGTTAATGTGATAAATGATAAAATAGTTCAAGTGAGGGCTTTGTTATAATGTGTAGCACGTGAAGAGATAAAAGATCCTGCTTTGTATCAGTTTTTTTTAAGGAAAATGTTAGGTACTTGGTATGGATCTGTAGGGACCCGATTTGAAATTCTAGGGGCCCGAATCGGTTCCCTAAAACGCCTTAAAAAAACCTGTTTATATATTAAGATCGCATATTGTGTCAATTTTGTACTGCTCTCAAGCTCCCTAACATATATGTTTGGCTCATATTCAGTACATTATTTTTTGGATGTTTACAAATAGCTAAGTCTGTGCAACAGGATAAAACTTGGAAGTCTTTACAAAGGTGCATAAGGAACAGGCCTAATATCGCAACTACCCATGATTTAATGATTTTTTACCGACAACGAAAAACAATTGTTTTTCGAAATGTGCAACATGATTTTGTTTAAAATTTCTAAATCATTGGTTGTTGCGTTATTTTATTATTTTCTTGTCAAATCTAGTTCTAAATATTATAAATATATAATATTTCATTTGGTTGAATTGACATTGTTTACTTTGTCCACGAAAACCAATTGCATTGCTAAAAGTTTGGGAGTTGACGCAGTAACCCGTTTTTTGTTTTCACTGATTACGCACTTGGACCCCACCTTTTTGGTCTGCCGTTTTTCCGTAAGTGAACTTCAACCAATGCAAGGTTTTTATATCCGCTGATCATCTCAAAGGAAGGAGTAACTGCGTTTTTTTACAAAACATTTCTTTCCAAAGTAAAACAAGTTTGAATATTTTTGGAGTGTTACCCAGTATGGCAAAAAGTTTGGACCACAAACGTTTAACTGAATGACTGTTCAACACTTATCACAGCAAATAAACAAAAAGAACTGTTGGTGTTTAGTTTCCATTGTTTGGAAATGCACTGTTAGCTTCTGTGTCTCATAAACGGAAATTTGCTCTCATAGCAACCTTCGGTGGTAGACCGCTGAAAGGTGCTTCCACACAGAATCAGTTTAGGCGTCCAAACGTTTACGGTTAATGGTCAGCTACGAGAAACGGCTTACGTATTACAGAATGCTATCACGCAGGGAACGAGCGTTTTCCTGCGAATGGCTTGCCTTGAGTACCATTTTCTGTTATGTGTACTGAACTGCTGTTGACAATCTTCCATTGCAAAGTGTTGTGTTCCGCAGGCCGGAACTGGATTCTGTGTGAAGACACCCTAAGGAGAGCGGTGCGCATTGAGTAGTGCGAAGAGAGTTGTTTAAGATCGGAGGCAGTCGAGGTAACTTTCTATTTGTGACAACTGAAAAAAACAGATATGTCGTATGCACTTACAAAAGATCAAAAGCAAATGATTGTCTCTGCTGAAGTCTTCAGCTGTAATTGCAAGCCTCCTCAGTCTTTAGCGATACCGAGCGGAAAGCAACTCGGTAAGTAGGTAGTCAGGTACTGAGTTGTTTCCAGTGGTGTGTTTAAGGGGAGCGGAGCGAGGCACTTGCCACAACCCCCCCCTCTTAAGGGGCCCCCTCGAGGTGTTTCGCGCGTAAATTTTCCTCAGTTTTGGTTAAAATCGTATTATCGACTGATATAATATAGCTTACTCCGAAGCAGATGATTTGCAAGTACTCCACTTTCAAAGGGCCCCCAGTAGAAACTGTAGCGTGTAAGTAGTCTGCTTTCAAAGGGCCCCCACCAGCATCTCTAATGTGCAAATAAAGAAAAGCTTCAAACCAACTTCAATGTCTTTAAAAAACTGTGGATTAAAGTTTGTTCCAAAAAATTCTGAAAAGAGCCTATCGAGTAAGAGCAAAAATTTATGCCAAATGATAATATTTTTCACTGTCAGTGAATGAAGCTTCTCATAATACACTTCTGTAGCAATATTTTCGGAAAGGTTTATGATGAATAATTGGCTAGTTCTGCATAGTTTACAAACAAGTAGTGTCAATGCAAGATGAGGGCAGCTTTGAATCATCTACCCTCAAAGCTTTTCAAAGCAAGTCTCAGGCTGGTGCGTATGTATGTATGCCATGTTCCTGAACGTTGAAAGGATGAAATTTAAAATAAATTTAGTATTTTGAATCTGCTTGGTTGTTACCTGTGGTTTCATGGAGTCCCTTCAGGACACGACTGTGAACAAATGCAAGAAACCAAGCATTTTTCAGGTATGAAGTGTGTTATAAACATTCTGGTTTATTGATGGTGAATGCAGAGAAATGGAACGCAAAACTAGAGAAGTGGGGGGGCGATGCCAACTTGGTATCACTTAACTTTTGCGTGTTGCTAGCTTTGTCTTCCCAACTTTCAGTGTTTTCAAAGTTGTGTATCATGAATACCCTTGTGCATTTCTGTTACGTCAGTCATGCCGCAGTCTCAGGAACGTATCCCTATAGGCCCCGAGGCTTGGTCAAAAAGTCTTATCACGGTTGGCTGAGTATGTAGACGTCATCAGAGGCCCCTTTTCAGCCTTGCCTCGGGTCCCCCAACCCTAAGTCCACCACTGATTGTTTCTGCTGGTTTCGGCCGTAAGATATGTTGAAAAGCAACCGTGTAAAAAACAACTTCCAAATAACGATGCGACAGTTTGAATTCTGAACGGCTAACTTCACCAGCACCGCGCAATCACTGTCATCTTTATGAAACATATTGAACGTTGCAACTGACGTAAGTGGCTCATAAGTAGCACCGCGTGGGTTTCTCTTGATTGTCACCATGCGCGTTATCTGACGTAAGTGCTGAATCGAGAGAGTGAAATAGTTGAAAAAAGTGGAAAAAGCGCTATTCTTTGATGAGGCTGGCAATAATTGCGTGGTACTTGAGGATTAATCTCACTGCAGTGACGGGCTGACGGCTTCACATTATCCAGGTTGCAACGGTCTGCAAGGCATAGTATTCGTCTATCAAAACAAGTTTCCACGTCGATGTAGTGGTCTTTTTTCCACCTATGTTCATTCGCCTCTGCACTGGATAATGTCCAATTGTCCTGGTGAGAAGGGCTCGAGTCGTAGAACTGTTGACGAACCTCCGTGGAGACATCAAAATCCAACTACTTGTCACCTTCAGGCTATTTTCATAGCTTATTATCATGTACTTCGTTTGTTTGGCCTTATAAGCACTTGGTCTTGATGCAGTGTGCTTCGCTTGTGGAGGAGGTGAAGAACCCTGCAAACCAAGGTTTCTTCAACACTGCAAACGTATAGCAGTGTGAACGAAGCGCTTTTTTCTTTGGCAAATGGGTCTTGGATATTTGCAACCACCATTTTCAAGAAAAGTAGTCGGCAGGCGAGAGGTTTATTGCTCGGTGTTCGCGATATTTGACAGGAAACTTTTGAAGAGATGTCAGCTTCTTCAGTATTTTTTCATGAATGAGAAAGCTTCTCATCACTGACAAGGTTTTCAGAGGTCACACGCATTTCGGGTTTGCGTGACCTTGTATCTTGAAATAACCCAATACGTTTCAGCAGCGCGTGCGCAGGGATTTCGCTATATTTGAAAAGTCAAGTTTAATAAAATCGAAAACTAACTTTGTACCAAAGTACTGCATAAGTTCCTTTTTGATGCAATTATGTTCATCACTAACTTAATTTTCATTGCTTTATTTTTCTGCTTGTTTAGAGAAATATCGTAGTTGTCTACTTCCGTGCTTATGTACCTATTCATACAACAGCTGAGAGCGAAAAGCATTTGATAGCTTGGGTACAACAAACAACGACAACGATATTAATATTCCGTTGCTGAACCTTGAAGTTTTAAGTTAGAAATACGAAAGCATTGATTGGCAGGCAGTGCAAACAAAAACGTTGATATGAGTGTCTTTTACAGCGTCTGAAATTCTTCGTACTGTGCATATTGAGTAAAAGCAAAATCCGCGAAATTGCTATTTGGTGAATGTCAGCAGTTGGCGATACAGCGAAACGTAATTCAGACCAAAGTGGCCTAGACTGTTTTTTGCATGAAGTGCATGAAAAATCGTGAAACACCGAGGATTCACAAAATCGTTGAACGTCCTTTTTGCCTGAGAAACGTCAGGGGTACATGCCCATCTTTCGGAATGCTAAAGGGGCACTTGGTCAGAGAAAGGTTGGGAACCACTGAGCTAAACAGAT
>JGI24158J21664_10001115_pt1 | contig 28821 bp, 17 predicted proteins | sample Ectturendosymbi3_FD_21664 | JGI IMG/M metagenome (IMG submission 21664) | reverse complement strand
GATTTGGATATTTATTTTTGAAAAAATTTGGATCAGGACAGGATCAGGATATTTGTTTGATTTCTATAACGAAATTTTCCTGAGAGTGATTCAAGATGTCAGAAACGATGGTGCTGTTGTTTTCTTTGCTATGATTTTTATATTCACAAAACACCAAAATGATTTTGTTAGTATGTACTGCACTCATCACAGTCGATGATAATCCGTGTTACTTCATCGTAAATATTTTCCGGCGAGGTGGAAGTAGTAAGCTGCTCTTATATTTGTACGCGATGTTGTGCGACCTGGGAGGGTGGCACAGCCACGCTTTAGATTCAGTAGCTAATTAAACTTACACGTGGGTCCTACTTACTGAATCAGGGATCGTTATCACAGAGGGATTCTGTTTAACAACCCGTTTATCTAATTTCTAAGTAGCTTCTCCTAAACCTCTCATATTCGTGAAATTATCAGATAGTAATATTGTATATTTCACATTTTTATTAAACAGCAGTAAACAAATAGAAAAACATCAACGGTACTCACCAATTCATAATATCCATTATTGTTCATGAACTTCTCGACAAGAGACAACTCACACTTACATATCTTTTATTTTCTTTTACTGTCTTCATGGCGTGCGATAGGGAGATCAACGATCTATACAGAACGGTTCCTCCATTCAAGCATTTTTTACTATGAGCATAATTTCTGTCTTTCTGATATTTCACTCTATAAATATGTTACATCGAGTATATAAATATATCATACAAAATATCGCATATTTCGTTCAAGATTAATTGCTTTCAACATCTGCTTATCCAACTAATTTCTATCTGACTCTTTCTGTACTGTTCACTGACTGACAGTCCAAACCTGACTAGTCACGATTCTTTCTGAGAAAAAGGTAGTCCTTATTCGTGCAGATCCACGTATATCCACAGTTGCATTCACTTGTGCATGTTTGTAATCCATAGGTTTTGATTCGCAGAGGAATCAGAAATCAATTGACACAATTCAGAACTTTACAAGAATAATTTAATTAAAACATAAATGTAATCACTCAAACAAGTACTTTATCTTGTTTCACAGAGCTTCGTTCCGACAAGCCTATTTTTCTGAGTTAGCCTGACAGGGATTTATCCGGACAAGCCAATTTTCCTATTGCGGCCCTGGGCCTACAATAGTCTTCTGCCTTAGTCCTGGACATTATTGGCAGGGAGAGTCTTTTTCCGAAGACCGACTTTATGTCCAAATTCAGCCGTATTTATAGTCGAATATTGCTTGAAACTGTGTTAACACCTCTTTATTTCATGAGCTTTGATTGGCTGCCTTTTGTTAAAGCTTCTTGTGGTTGGTCAATTCAAATAGTTTCTGGAAGCTTCTGGGGTTTGTTGATGCTTGGGTTTTCGCCTACTGGACTTCAGTCCATGTTCCGTTTACGCATTTCCTGTCACATGCATTTCCTGTCATGATTGTCCATTAGGTAATTATCATGTGCTTTCTGTTGATATTTCACTGTGATTTCTCTCGGGTGACTTGAGGTTACTGTCCTTGGATAACAGCTTATCAAGTTCCATTGCCTTGGCAACGGTTTGACAACCAACTTTTATTGGTTGCCACCTCTTGTCGTTGCTGTTACTTTCGTCAGGCTTATTGGCTTTTTCGTAGAGTTGATTTTATATACAAGGATTCATTGTTCAGGCATAACTTGCCTGTAACATATTGCTGGTATGCTGCTTTGTTTTGCTGTGATGAGTGGCATATGTGTATGTTGTGTAGGCTAACATAGTCTATTTCATTCATGGATAGCCAACTTGTCCTCGACTGGGATCGACTAGAAAATTTCTTGATCATTCGCTATCGACCAGTGGGTAATATAGCCACAAATACAAAATGCCAAAGTTGAATATCACATGTGCACTGTGCAGATGCTGTGTACTATCGCCTTAGTAAGTGATGCACAGACAGAAGGCAAAGTGTCTGTTACACCTAAATCATGATTGCCGCGCAATGATAGAAAAACGTATTACAATACCTTCGCGGCATCTGCTTAGCTAGCCTATGGTCAGCCATCACAAGAGGCACCAAAGAATATACGTGACCAACCAAATGATGGATAATTTTTATGTACTTGCTTGAATATTGATTGAAAAATGTTCTTTTTATGCAGCTTGTCAATTCAATGCAAAATCAAGTGCAATCAACCACGTGACACTCGTCGATCAACCGGTTGATGTGATCAACCGATTAGCTACCCCTGGACTATTTCAGTGTTTAAGCTGCAATTCCTTTTGGTTAGAATTTTGAACATTCTACCTCAAGTTTTATGCAGTCAACCTTTGCTAAAAGACAGTTTGAGTTAGTAGTTTTTGTAAGCTACATAGTTTTACTATATTTTATACTGTGATCTACTCTCAGTGTTGCAAAATATATTTTCTTTCTTTTATCAACTGATTGAATGCTGGAGCTCTTTTGCAATCAGCTGATGCAGGTGGAATTGGTCACATGACAAAGATTATATCCTTGGATTAGCGGATCTTCTTTGCTGTATAACCAAAAACCCTAACCTATATTGTAAACCTGTGTCTGGTTTTCAAAACTTCTTAAAAAGTGCAGTAGCTTACATCAAAAATTTTCCCATAAAAAGAGTCGTCTCTCTCAGCCCAGCCTAAACAACAATGCTGCGAGTCCAAACGACGACCACTCGCACGGCAGCAATTCCCGAGTAAGGGTCAGCGGCGTCGGTACCACCAGCGTAGGGATGTACCACCAGCGTAGAGTTGTACATCCAGCGTAGGGGTTGATTCAGAAAGCAACTGTTTGTATCTCGAGCGTAGGGATGCTTTTAGAAAGCAACTGTTTGTACCTCCAGCGTAGGGATTTGATTTAGAAAGCAACGGTTTGTACCTCCAGTATAGTTTGTAGTTTGTACGGTTTGTACCTCAAGTAACTTTAGATAGCTACTGTTTGTACCTCCAGCGTAGAGAGTTGATTTATAAAGCCAATGTTTGGACCTCCAGCGTAGGGATGCCTTCAGAAAGCAACTGTTTGTACCTCCAGCATAGGGGTGGCTATAGAAAGAAACTGTTTGCATCTCCATTGAAGGGAGTTGATTCATATAGCCAATGTTTGTACATCCAACGTAGAGGTTGATTTAGAAAGCTGCTGTTTGTACCTCCAGCGTAGGGGTTTATTATAAAGCAACTGTTTGTGCCTGCAGCGCAGGAATGTCTATAGAAACGAACTGTTTGTACCTCCAGCGTTGGGAGTTGATTTAGAAAGGAACAAACAGTTGCTTTCTAAAGCCATCCCCACGCTGGAGGTACAAACAGTGTACAAAGAGTTGCTTTCTAAATCAACCCCAACGCTGGAGGTACAAACAGTTGCTTTCTAAATCAACCCCTATGCTGGAGGTACAAACAGTTGCTTTCTGAAGGCATCCCTACGTTGGAGGTACAAACAGTTGCTATGTAAATCCACTCACTACGCTGGAGGTACAAACAGTAACCTTCTAAATCAACCATACGCTGGTGGTACTGACGCCGCCGACCAGTCCTCGAATTCCCTTTGGTCCAGTTTCATCGTACTAATGGTAGGCTACCGATTTTTATTTACTTTTTTCAAAAGTTTCCAAACTTTTGTGGTCAGATGTGTGGTTTAGGTTTAATAAGTGGTAGATTTAGATTTATTAAGTTTCTACCAAGCGTTGTCCAGCCTACTGCACATTTGTCATGGATTAGTGTCATGTTACAGGCGATGGATGAACAAGTTTTCAAAAATGAAGGTCCACTGGTGGACCTATAACCACTGCCTGCTTGTTTCATATTTATCCAGTGTCGCATTCGGATACGGATGGATATCGGATACTACATTTCAGAAATTATCGGATAAGGTTGGATATGGATATTCAAAAAATTTATCGGATATGGATCAGGAGTAAAAAAATCAATATCCGCTCACCTCTGACTCATGGTCGTGCTTGAGTGATTTATGAGATTCCCAATCTAACGCGAATCCGATAACAGTGCAGTGTAAAGAGGGTAAATGATCCGTTTAACTTGGGGTTGGGATACCTTAGACATGACTTTGTAGAAAACAGATATTATAGACAAATACACATGATACAATGCACTTCGTATTACAGTATTAGTTTCGTAGAAATCCCATGGGATAGGAATAGTCACAAGTCACCGTGGGTGGGACCGGAAGAGTGCATTTTGATCTTCCGTTCAAAGAGTAACGAGCTAGCCATTTTTCAGAACGATTTCAAGTTTGATTCTTTAAGCTTAGCTGGTACAAAGTTCAATTACTTCTTTCTATCTTACAGCTCCTACGGAATATCCACCGTGCCTGCAAGTAGCTTTTGTGACTGTAAAATCGCATGAACAATGTTTTGGAGGATATAGAGGACTCTACCAACAAGAAATGATGCTATGTGCAGCTGTAAGTCTTAAACCTCTGGAACATGCTGCATTCTTCTGTAGACAAGAACTGTAGTGAAGTGGTGAAGTTCTTACTATTTAACGAAGTATGTCGGCTCCAGTGAAAAAAATATTCTTCCGTTCTCAGCTTTTTTTTCACTGATTTTGACGTTTTGTTAACCACGAGACGCTTTCCACGACTGCATGCAATCCATTATGTCCTTAAATGATTCGAACTTTTAATTTGCAGTAGAAGTAGTGTTGTTGTAGACGGTCAGCTACACATCGCTTAGCACGCTTTCCCATGTTTAGATGAATATCTAACGGCATTCTTGAACAGTGATCGCAAAAGCACAATTAGTTGAGCATCACCAGCTTTACTATAGCAGTAGATGTGGCGACTATGGAAGGTGCAAGACCGCTTGTACGCAAAGCCGTTTCGTAATACATTTTTGAGTGCTTAAAATATTTTAAATTTTCATTTTCAAATAACATTTAAAGAGGTTTTTATTATCGGCTTATAGCTGTCATAAACGTATGAACATACTTGTTACGACATTTATGAACACGAAGTGTGGTGTTATGGCAGGTAAAGTTGAAAACCTTCAGCTTATTTTTTTAACGCTCGCTCTTGCAATAGATAAATCTGCGTCGGAATCACCAACAAAGGAAACGAAATTAACACAAATTAACAAGAAGTCACCAAATCTTGCTGAATTCTTCTCACGTTTCAACCCACAACTTCCTGAATGTTAATAGAGCTGTTCAACACCAATAAAAGTCACATTAGTTGCGAAGCTGGCTCATCATCCAACTGTGCTGGGAAGAATCAAAATAGTAATACAGGACGAATACATAAGGTTACACGCGAGCGAGCGATTAAAATGATTGATTTTTGCTTCCTTCGCTGAAGCCTCACTTCAATTGACCACTCTGTGTCGAACTCACTAAATGCAAGCGAGACATAATAACCCATAGAGACGTACGACTTCACGCAGTAGTAGTTATTATATCAACGAGATTCATCCTTAAACGAAACACCGCTTTGCACAAAAATTTCCTCCAATCGGCACCACAAAGGTAAAAAACACATTTGCTGTTACACCTGGCTTCACTTGGATATATGCAGTTTTTTAAGGAATATGTTAGGTGCCCGGTGTGGATCTGTAGGGACCCGATTTCTCTGATTACAGGGACCTGATTTTCTTTGATTTTAGGGACTCGATGTTAATTTTCTCTGATTCTAGGGACCCGATTTGAAATTCTAGGGAACCGAATCGGGTCTCTAAAACGCCTTACAAAAACCTGATATATGTTCCACCATTTGAACTTGTTTATTACTTAAGTAGGTTTTATTAAAGTTTGGTGAACTGCTAATAGTTTCAAGAGTTGCAGTGTCTTGGACAATGTTATGTTACACTGGTTCTACTTCAAGGGCAGATCCAGAGGGGGCGATCGCCCTCCTTAAAACCTACGAAAGTAACTTTTTTCACCATGATTTTGTACAATTCCGAAAACAGCATTCGCGATATAAGGCCTTTTTGCCTTCCATTGTTTTGTCACAGCATACTTCATCTCTCTTAAAGTAGTGAACCCGTAATGTGACTTGACTGCCAAATGTTACTGAAATCGCCCACCCTAAGCTTACTGGCTGGATCCGCCCCTGTTCTACATTAGCCTGTGCCTCAAGTAGTTGCTTTATGGTCATGGAGCACCTGTGCAATGGCTACAAGACCATGCCAATAGTCGCCGCATCGCTGTGGATTTCCAATAGCACCATAAAAGCGGAAAACGTAGGGCAATTCAAAAATAACTATTGAAGGCCATTTTATCTACATTTGACAACACATATGGTTTTGCAGTGGTGGGCGAACAAGACTATAGGTTGTTTTTTTTTGTACATGAAGGTAGGGGTGCTGATCTGCATAGGATGAAAAGCTTAGTAGTCCTCGTTGATTGAAGGGTCTAACCCAGAGTTAATTCCATAAACTTTTCAATATCCTTAAATAACTTTGAAAAAGACGTAATGATGCTGCCCCAACCGGATCCAATACTTCTCGTTAAAGTGAATGACTCAAACTCTTAACCCACTCGTCATCACTGCTGCCAGAGTTTTATGTTTGTCTTTTTCAAAGAACCATTCTTCCTACTGCGCGGACGCCTCCAATGTTTCCTGATGTTTAAAATTCTATTGCTTTGTATTTATGATGTCACTCAGTCGCATTGAAGAGCAGGAGGGTGGGACTTATTAAGCCCCTTGCTATATAACAAAATAAACAGTGACAACATGCATTCCCCCTCAAACTAGTGGTAACGCATCATGCTAAAGACAAAGACATTTTATTTGATAATCACTATCATTAGAGAAAACGCAGGTACTAGTTAAATGACCGCAAGGTCTACGAGTTAGCCAGTTCAATGGTAGAAATTTCTGTTATTGTAATTAAATACACAAATTCACAACCCGCACGATGAAAGACCAACGAAATGCCGAAAAATTTCGCATTCATAAGGGGCAGTCCTCAATCCGCCGATGCCAAAGACAAAATTATGAATAAAAATAAATAAAACGACAATGTAGCCATCCAATAAAGAAGTACATAAACAGATACAACATCCTCTCTGTCTCTTTTGAAACTTAGCTTTCGACTCAGCTGAGGTGGAATAATGCTGTGCACTGTGTGCAAACGTCAATTCATCTCTCAAACACGCAAACAAATTTCCACTCCGTGGTATTTACCTGTTTTTGCAAAATCTTCTTTAACTTGTACCATCATGCCTGGCATAAAATTTAATTGACTGTCATAGCTCAACGTTTGGCAGATCGAGGAACCCCTTGCGGCTGCGTGCGGATTAGGCTAGTTCGGAATTCGATGCTAGTCTTCGATTTTGGTTCTAATCCAACCCTTTTATTCCCAGAACCAAGGAATCGACGCTTGCAGAGGCGATTCCGGTGGTCCTCTTGTATGTTCGACGGACGGCAGTCTGTACACGCTTTGGGGAATCACCAGTTTCGGAAGAGGGTGCGCCAACGCGGGTTCTCCAGGAATTTACACTCGCGTGACGTCTTACATTCGATGGATGTATTTCATAATGGCTTTGTCTCCAACGGACGACATTATTCGAAAAGAACTCCGCCGAAGCCAAATTTCGGAAAATACCTGTTTGAACAAGTATTTGCAAACGTATGCCTCAACCAATTAATGAAACACTTTTGCTTGCTGTTACATTTTCCTGGTTTACAGCTTTCGCAAGCAAAGAAACAAACAATAAGTGAAAATTTTAACAATCGAAAGAGAGTCCTTCAATAAATTTAAGAGACAAAACGTACTTACAGACTAAGGTTGCATGTGGGAGAGTTTTTCGAACTATTGTCGGTTTTCATTTCTCGGATACTTGAACTTTATCACAAAACGTTTATTGTGGCGTTTACAACTTCCGAAGGTTTCGTATGGAGAGTAAACTGGAAAGTTTGATAAAACGCCCCTCTTACTGAAAACCTTGATTGCTTCTAGTGGCAGACGAACACTAGGAAATAATTTTTGTGTGGCCAGAAAGCCATTTGGACTCCACGGACCCCTGCCTTAAATTTTATCCACTACTCAATAAAATTCGAAGACCTTAAAAGCCACCAATAACGCAGTGCTTTTTCTCGGCTTAGCACTAAAGAACGCCGTGCTTTGACGATAACGCAATATAGACAGAAGCTTATTGTATATTCGCAGTCAAATTTACACAATAAATTTCCAACTACTGAAAGCTGGGAACATTCAATCATACGATTCATACAAAGTGAACACTTTAAGCCATGTACAAGTACATACAAATGATACAACTGCTTTATAAATTTTTCCCCAAAATTTCAAAAGTAAATGTATATTTTTGTCAAGTTCATTAGAATCCTTGCTGTCTTCCGCATCTAGGGATGTTTTCACTGGCTCTCTAGCGCAATCCGTTCAAGAGCTGTGGCCGATCGCAACTTCACTGGCCACAATAATGGCCGGCGCGGGCTTTAAAGAGTTAGCCCTATAAGTCCCGCGTGAGCCACTTTTTTGCATTTTTTGAAAAGTTTGCAACGCCATGACTCACCAGCTGATTGAGCTAGAGAGCTGTTCAAACCCTCTACGGATTCCGCAAGTCTTCTACTGCAGATTAAAAAAAACATTTTTCGTTTTGGGTTTGGGGTTTTCAGTGGGTGACATCATAATGAGGCATGTTTTCGCGACTTTTTAGCCAACTTGACCTGGTCCCTGGTTCTGGGCGCCTACCAATGAGCCATTTTGTGGATCAAGTTTTTTTTGTAAACTTGGCTGTGATCCGTTTTTTACAAGCAGATTTTGCACAAATTTCATTTTTTACAAGCAGATCCCGTCAAAGTGCACGAGCAGCCCATGCTTGTCATGCCTAGATGCGCCACTGGTCCGTGTCATCGGTGTCGCTTTCAACTGGATCAATGCAAGAACTAGGGAGAAACCGAACCGTATCCGAAAGCCGCTTTTCTGTAGGTTTTACGGAAATAGTTGTGCTGCTCTGAGAAACTGCTACACAGGGCTCCCAGTTAGCACATATTCAAAATCCATTTTCCATACTTTTTCAATACTAAATGGAAAAATTTTAATGCCATCACTTATCTTCATTTTCCCAAAATTTTGTTTATGGAATACAATGCAGAAAATATCTGCAAAACTGTCATCAGCGGTATAGAACAAAATTTGCGTAACGAAATGAATATTGCATGTAAATTTTAACCAAATTTAATACTTTTTCTAGGCCTTCAAAGCCGATTTCACAATTCATTAAAGTTTTAATACTTTGAATGCCGCGTGGGAAACCTGGCTACAGCTTCGTTTTAAAATATCAGCGATTGCACGATTCCTCAGCTACCGGAAACCAGATTTGCAAAACCCTAGGCCTAAACAGTACCTACCGGCTTGGGTGACCATCGCAATGCTATATTTACAATAGCGAATGCCGTACACCAGTGTTTTTCAACCGGGGTTCCACCGAAACAGATCGAAATTGCCGGGGATGAAATTCCCAGCCACAATTTTATCCGGTTACAGCAATGTAGACACTTGGATCATTGCATAGGGTTCCATGAGCAACACAAACATTTGCCGAAGGTTCCGCTGCAGCAAAAAGGTTGAAAAACATTGCCGTAAACAAATCCGGTAATGGCTCTGAGAGTACACCTCTTATTTTAGAGATGAACGCTGCACAACGTCATTCCCACTTTCTGTGACGTGACAACAGGGCCGGCGCTAGGTGTTTGGGGATCCCCCCGAACCTGAACGTTGGGGCCCCCATTATGCAATACACTGCATTTAACACATAGTATGTACGAAAACAAAAACATCGATTTATTTTAGCAAATGCTTATAAAAGCATTTTCTATAGCATCAACACAACGTATAAAACAGACAGACATAAACATTTGCTATGTTTCAAGCTAGGAAAATGACTTTTCCAAGTTTTCAAAAATGCAAATGTTTTTGTCAACTCAGTCATATCTCATATTTTAGCAGTTTCACTTTCAATAGATATCACTGCCAGATTTGTTAGCCTTTCATTAGTCATAGTTGATCTGTGAAACGTTTTGATTAGCCTCAACTTGTTGAAGCTCCGTTCAGCAGTATTGCGTACAGTAATGATCGGCAAACTTTCATTAGAATGGTCCCAAGCCCCCTTTCTGTGAGCTTCGGGGGGGAAACGTCGACATTTTGCTTACACTTTTCAGGCTGCCGACGGTGCAATGCAAACGGACGTTTACAAAGCGATTTACCCTTTCTACGCAAAAAGAAATTGCTCAATTTTACGGCAGAGGTCACAAAAGTTCGCTTCGTTGGCAGCAGTAGCCAGGTTTATTGCGATAAGTTCCAAAATAGACTATCGGCAGATTTTAAGCAAGGTACTTTTTTACAAAGAAGCAAACAAAACCACAATTATGTCTTTATTTTGTCTAGCAAGACTTGCCAGCATCACTTAGAAATAGGAACTACAAACGTCTAAGATCTCGTCCAAAGCAATCAAACACCGTATGAATAAATCCTCGCTTGTTTTTACTGACTTTTTTACGACGAACACACATCCATATAAACCGGACAAGCGAACTTATCATGCTTCATTTTACTCAGCAGAAGTATGTGCTATCCACTATTAGAACTCACCGTCTCCCTGCATTATTTGCGTTCAACACTTGCATGCGGCAAAATCAGTGCTGCCACTCTGTTTTCACGGAAAGGTACTAGATTTCACGTTTAAAATGCACTAGATTCACACAAAAAATAGATTACAAAAGCAAGTGTGCACACAGTGAAAATGACCAGAAAATACGTTGCAATGCCAACCATAGACATTGTGCAAGCAGAGGCGTAACGAGGGGGGAAAGGGGGCGCAATTCCCCGGGTGCCCAATCATCATGGGGGTGCCGAACCACTGCTGGGGGCGCCGAAAAGTCCTAACAATGTCACAAGTCTTTCTTCAACAGCAGATTTGCTTCCGAAAGACCTCAGGTTCGAACATGGGGGCACCGAACTTGTTTCTTGTCCCGGGCGCCATCTAACCTCGTCACGCCCCTGTGTGCAACTCATTGTTAACCAGAGATAAAGAAAACGGGAAATAGCAGCAACCCTTGTGTTTGTTTGTACAGGCAGTGGTGTGTTTAAAGGGAGGCGAGCGAGGCACTTGCCTCGGGCCCCCCTTTTTAGGGGCCCCCCCTTGGGGTGTTACGCGCGTAAATTTTCCTTATTTTTGCTGAAAAACTTATTATTCACTTATATAATGTACTTCAAAGCAGATCATAAATAAGTACTCTGCTTTTGAAGGGACCCCCTACAAAAACTGTAATGTGCTGGTACTTTGCTTTCAAAGGGGCCCCCAACAGCCACTGAAACAAGTAAGTACTCTGTTTTCAAACTTCATTGAAGGGGCCCCTTATGAATTTGTAATGTGTAAGTACTCTGCTTTCAAATGACCCCCTACAGAAACTGTAATGTTCAGGTACTTTGCTTTCAAAGGGGCCCCCAACAGCTACTGTAATGTGTAAGTACTCTGCTTGAAAAGGGGCCCCAACAGCTACTGTAATGTGTAAGTACCTTGCTTTCAAAGGGGTCCCCAACAGCAATTATAATGTAAAATTTCATGCTTTCAAAAAGGTGCCAACAGCAACTGTAATGTGTAAGTACTTTGCTTTGAAAGGGGCCCCCAGCAGCAACTTTAATGTGCAAGAACCTTACATTCAGAGTGGCTACCAACAGCAACTGTAATGTGCAAGTACCGTCCTTTCAAAGCGACCTCACCACCATCTTCAATGAGCAAATAAAGAACGCTTCAAACCAACCTCTATACCTAAAGAAATTGTGGGTTAAAATTTCTTCCAAAACGTTCTGAAAAGACCCTATCAAATAAGAGCAAATAGGCCTACGTATACCAAATGATAACTTCTTAAGCAAACCAAAATGATTGTCACGGTTGGCTGAGCGTGATGACGTCATCAGAGGGCCCCCTTTTTAGTCTTGCCTCGGGCCCCCCGACCCTAAACCCACCACTGTGCACAGGTAACCAAAACTTTTAACAGGTGACCAATTGACTTTGCAGCGGTTTAACTTAAAAATAATGTATTGTCTTGTGTAATTTTGTAATTTAAGATATAATTAGGTAAAATTTTTAGCAAATTACAATTAACACTAAGTCAAAAGGCCTCAATTACAGTTACAATTACTCAAAATCGTGCAATTATTTACATTCACCTCATAAAAAAAAACACTAGAACACTAGATGAAATTAAAAAACACTCGATCTAGTGGAAAAACACTACAAGTGGCGCCACTGGCTGCAGGTCTACTGCAGTCTTAACTGGCACTATTAACAACCAAATTCTATCCATGAAGCGCGGGACATGGCGGATCGCAGATATGACACCCTAGCATGAGAATTGAGCACGTTTGATTAGATTAGAGGAAATTCATCGTTCATTTAAACGAGATAATTATTGGCTAACAATGACATTTATAAGCCTTTATACAATTATCGAGCGCAAGGTGTATCTGGCAAAAATGAACAACCTACCCAAGCACCATGGCGCGGGGCCCCCAGACGCGCGGGGCCCATTGCAGCTGCATCGGTTGCATTGGCTTTAGGCCGGCCCTGAAGTCGGAGACCTGAAGCTATGCTCAGATTGTTCATCGCTGAGCATTGTTCTACCATATGAAAACATACAACCATGTGAAAAAGATCGTCAATTACTGTGAATCATACAAAAAACGAGGTAAGCTGCAGTTACGCTGCTCAAAACATTGACTGAAAGAAAATTGTGGGCCGAAAAGTGTATTGGCGAAGACCGGCGTTTTCAGCCCATGCCAACTGAGAGCGAGCGCAAGACGAAAAATTAATATATTGTAGGCTTTAATTTTATAGGTTTCCTTTAATCATGTTAAAACTAAAATATTTTTAACAGAATTTCACTACTTTCAGCAGATTTTAGCTGAAAATTTGTGGCAAGACTTTTAGCAGAATCTAGCAGTTTTTTGTGAGACCACGTAGCAGATTGAGGACACAACCATCTGGCAACACTGGCGGACAGCACGATACACTCAGACTGCCATGTCACGATGCGAACTGGAGAAAGCATGCAGAGAGTAAAGCTATAAACACGGATGCCTTGACCACACACTTTAGGATTTAGCAGGTGTTGAGATGTTTTTTAAACTTAGAGCCCCGCGTTCTTGAAATGGTTCAGGCTCGCGCTACCTTACTCCGGCACTGCTGTGGCTACAGTTTTAAATCAACCCACACATATCCTGCAACCTCATAAATTTCGTACGGGTTTTCTGTAATGATTCAGAAGTAATTCTTCCGCGTATTTCAGCTCTTTGCCCCAGAGGTCAAACATTTCTATGAGAAAAACACTTGAAAGAATTCGCAAATCATAACCATTTAGTGAAAATGATTAAAACACGAAATAACTTTGGCAAAGTCGTCGAAGCTGCCTACATCGCTGGAACAATTTTTATCATTTATAGCTATAACCTACTTAAAAAGCTGCGTTTGAATCTTGTTGCTAGCTGTAACTCTTCCCGCCGCGAGCGCTTCATGCGAGAGAAGTTTTTCAAAAACGAAATTAGTGAAAACAATTCCCAGAAATTCCATGACCAGTGAAAGATTGGGTAACATTGATCTACTTTCCGTTGAAAGGCACGAGCTGAAAAATAGATTTAGATGATTTTGTTGATGAATTTGACAGTCGACATGACAATCGAAGATTGAGTTACACCGAGGTGATGATGATAAAAATTCTAACGTAGACTTTGCAAGGATCTGTGTGAGAATTGTCTGAATCTGTTTAGGTGTAGAGTTAGTGCGTTCAACGCAGTGTTGAAAACTCAGCTTTTGAGGATCAGAGGAAAATTCAGTGTGATTAAAATGAACGACTTTGTTGGGAATATTCTGCAAAATAAGTTTTACGCTTGTTGTTACATCTTACTATCAGGTGCATGCCCTAAACACCGATGCACACATTCTTATCTGCGGCGCTGCTTTGCTACTTAGGTGCAACTGGTGCCGAAACCTCGCTGCTGTTAACAGCATAGCTTACTGCATTGAATAATCCTCACCCTATCCACGCTGCAGATGGGCATTGCACTCGTAATAGTAGTTGCATTACATTGTTGTGGTTACACCACAATCACAAAATGCCCATAAGATACCACAAAAACGGATTAGTCAGTAGTCACCAATCCGTTGGCAAATGGCTTATTTTTATGTGTTTTGCAGTAAGAATATTTTGACGAAACTAGTTGGCTATCAGCAGCCTATTTGTCTCTGTATCAAGATGGAATTCTTTCATATGAATTGTATTCACTTTCGTGGAGCTGTTTTTGTTCATGTGGGACAGGCACAATTGTGCACGGGAAATGGTGTTTCGTTTTACATGTGTAGTGCTGTGGAAGTTGCATGGTTAGCACAGAATATTCGACATAGCAGTATACGTGTGTGATTGCATCTACAATGGTGTTTAGGTGTCTCTCGTGAATAAAAACGCTAGGTCATATTCAGAGGCGAATTTTCATTTTCGGGGCACTAGGCTATTTTAAATTGGGGCCCTTCTAGAAGGTTTACGACAACTGATGTCATACAAATTAGCACTGCACGTGTTCGTTATATTCACTGAACAAGTTGTTCAAATGCATAAACATATCACAGTGGAATTTGTCTAATTGGACATCGTTTAATTCGTCAATTCGCTTAATTCGTCACGTTTTCGTCGGTCCCGGCCGAATTCCTATCTTTTGTGTACATTTCTGTTCGTCTGATTCGCCATCGTCTAATTCGTCACCTCCTTCTATCCCTGACAAGCGTTTTGTTCGGCTAATACGTCATTTGCAGTTTCGGTTGTGATGTTTAAGCAGTTAACACGTGTGCGAATTCAAATAAATAACACTATTTTGTTTGGAAAAACGCCTCTCAAAGCACAAAATATCACTATATTTTTCAAAAATTTGGGGGGGCCATGGCCTTTTTGCCCCCGCTGGCTACGCCTATGGCTCCACCCGACTCCCCATTGAGAGAACGCAGAAAGTCTTTAACATTGATAAAAATTTAAAAGGTGCTAGAGTAAATGCAGGAGTCTAGATAGAGTAGAGCATTAAAGAGTTTAATTTAGTAAACAACCATAACGTAAACCATCATTACGTCATAAAGTTGTATTTTGCTGTTGTATTTATAAAAGCACTATGTATACGAGTTACTATGATAAAGTATACGAGCTGCTATGATAGAGTTTTCACCTGTTTGCATATGTCGTCACTTCGCCTAAATCGTCACTTTTATCTAATCCCCTTAGGTGACGAATTAAGCAAATTGTATTGTTTTTTATACTCAATTCCCTCGATATCAGGAACAAAAACAGTCACAAGAAAAGCAGGCCCGTAACCACCTTGGGACACCAGGAGGGACGAAGAGTTTTCTGAGGGACCCTAATTTTTTAAACTATGTTCAATACTTTTAAACTATGTCCAACGCGATTTTCCAGGTTTGGCAAAAAAAATTTAGATGGGGCTTCACCCCCCCCCCAGGGTACGGGCCTGAATGAAACTAACGAAAAAGGCAGCAGTGAAGTTATCTGACCACACTCCATAACATATTTACTGAGTACCTCACTGGCCTCGTGTAATCTGAAGAATGAATCCAGGCGTTTAATTCCACACATTATACGTAACAATAACCAATTCTCAACGCCATAAAAAGAGAATGCTCATCGTCATTACTTCAATCTTTGCACTAATCTAAAGAGATCTTTCGTTAGCGGCATAGAAAAAAAGTGCGTTGATACAAAACAAACTTACAACAGAATTACTGGAAATTGTCCTTCCTCCCAACATTTTGGGGTCCCCCGAAATCGGGGGCCCTAGGCTTAAGCCTTTTAACCTAATGGTAAATCCGCGCATGGTCGTATATAACGATATTCATATGTGCTATTGCCCGTGTATTTCGTCAACACTGAAATATTTTCAAAGTAGCATGGCACTTCAACCAACACTAAAACTATAAAAGGGGGGGGGGCGATTGAACAAAAACGGTTGAAGACCACTGTCATAAACAGTACTGACCGGCTTGGGTGACCCTGGCTATGCTATATTTACAACAGTAGATGGCGCCGTACACAAATCCGGTATTGGCTCTGAGAGTATACCTCATGGTTTAGAGATGAACGTTGCACTACGTCATCACCGCCTTCATTGATGTGACGAATAGAATACCGAGCCAGGTTTTTCATCGGTTGCGAAGAAAATTAGTGATCAGGTCGAGCAGACGACCTACAAATTTGTATAACCGATGTTAGTGCCAGTAAAATCAACCCTGTGACAGGTGACCACGGCCGTAGAATACGGCAACCTTTACCGAAGTCTTAGTTAGAAACAAGCATACCTGATGAACCGATGTTCTTACCTCGGAATAATAACAGGCAAATTCAAACAGCTAAATCAGGCGTGCACCTTTCCGCTATTGCGGGCCGCATTACGTTTATTTTTAACAACTTTGTTGCAAATGAGATGCAGAGGCTGTTTCTGATAAGTTTCAGATACCGCGATTGTTACGTCAGCGTGATAATGCGGCCGGCAGGTTACTTCAGAAGTCCTTATTTGGTCCACACAGCAATTTGAGACCCCTGACCTGTGAGCTCAATCACTGATTATATTTGATTCGTTCTGGTCAGCTGCCGAAGAAACAACGTTTTAACGGATGAATCTGTTGCCTTTTTCCTTCTATTATTAATGAACTAGTTGCCTAAAACGAAATTATCAGGTGCCATAACCTCGCCTAGTCTGAATTTATGCGCCGACCTTAATCACACCTATAAGCAACTGTACACGAATTGCCACTGATCCTCCAGCAGTCTGACAATCGACCTCAGCAGCAATCACAGCACGAAAATCACTGGGCCGCACCAACAAGTTTATTAGAAGTTATCGCAAAACAAATACCGAAAGAACCGTCCGAAGACCAGAGCTAACAGCTGGGCTGACAGGCGCTAAGCCAGTGAGCTTTAAATTAGGACGTAGCGGTCTGCCGGTGGTGCGAACAGATGCTGTTCTGTGAACAAAGCGTCAACGTCTGGAAGGGGAATTTGGCTACCGTCGTCTCATCATCATTAACATTTTATTACAAGGCGAAAAGGATGAGGAAAGCAATCATCAGTGAAAACAATCCCATGGCTTCGGACAACGCAAAGCCGAGAATGGCGTATGAGAAAAGCTGCTGCTTCAGCGACGGGTTCCTGCAATAAAAACGTTTTATTTGTTAAAGGCTGTACTACTTCTTGACTGCCCTTTTTCGGTCACAGATCGATTTTTGAAATGACCGAAAAAAATTAAGTCATTTCGGTCAGAATGTTTGAAAATACAGACCAAAAAGCACTGTTATGGCGAGTTTTAATACAACTGTGAGACAATGACCAAAATCATTCAATGACCAGAATTTTTCACCACAGAATCACTGAAATGTTTCAGCGAAAAAAAAGCAGCTTCGTCATAATGTCCGAAAAGGAAGATAGGCTAGTGATTACTGTTACGAGTCTCAAATACTATTACGGACAAATAACCGAAATTCTCTGCGAAAACAAAACAGCTACCTGGATACGTAACTGCGCTGTACTTTATAAATTAATGTGAACATACGCGTGCAACACGATACACAAATGTCATGCGATCTTTTTCGAAAGAAAATGGCCTTGCAAGTAACTCTTTCATGCTGGGTGTTGCAGGGGGCACCAGGGTCGTAACGAGGGGGGCACGATTCTCCGGACGCCGAACCACTGCTGCTAGAGGTGCCGGAAAAGTCCCAACAATGTCACAAGTACTATCCTCAATACAGTACATTTGCTTCCGAAAGACCTCAGGTTCGAACATGGGGCGCCAAACTTGCGTTTTGCCCCGGGCGCCATCTAACCTCGTTACGCGCCTGGGGGACACATATGCGCTCAGTCACAGTTGTATATACAAGCCTGTATTGTCTGAGGAGCAATGTTGGTGACAGGAAAACGAAATTGACGGGGACCGGCAGTATCACTGCACAGTACGATATGCATNCGCTGGCCATTCANAATAGGCGATGGAAAACATGTGGAATTGTCTTCAACCACTACGCACCAAAATCAGGGCCACGGAACGGTATTGTCGCGGGTGTTTTTTTCAAGAAATTTTACTTTTGTCTTCCGGGGGAATAGCAAAGAAAAACAAGGGTTTCGCTGAAAACTGACCCTGGTCTTACTTTTTTTCACCTGGGGTGCAATCCTATTTTCTCAGCTGCGAAATTACCTTTCTTCTGCGCTGGCGAGGGGTATGTCCACCAAGCGATCGAAAGGGCAGGATTGTTTACGTCAATAATCGTCAAATTCCCCGACTGGAAGCTTATGTATGTATCTGCTTATCATGGAGTCTAGTTTTGACTCTGGCCACGAAAATTCTGACAAAGGTCATATTTAATGCTCGTGCGCCGCACATGATCCCCGCCCCCAACCTAAACCAATCCTGGCGCAAAGGCCTCGTCCATTGCATTTTAGAACATGGGTGTTGTCGCTGCCAGTGCATGTACCGAAACCGTTAGAGGGTTAATGACTTCTACAACCGAACCATATGTTGAGCTAAATTAGACGGTGGTCCGTTATGGAAATTGGAAGATCAGTTTTTCTTGCGCAGAAATACAGAAGAGTTGCCAAGTGATGTTTAACGGTAACAAAACTACGAAAAATCTATCAAATTTGGAATAAATCAACGTTTTTTTGGCATTTTAAAATTTTGTTTTCAATGCAATCTTGCGACACTTATAAAGCGGATGACATTTCGTTCCTGGCAATAGGTCGGCAAACTTGTGTTGAAGAGCCCTGCGGAAAGGCTGCATCACGATCTGCACTCACATCACACGAGAAGTGAAGTATCTATTCTCGTACCCAGATGGAACAGTTCAGTGGAGGTTGGAAGCCTGAAATGCCCGACAGTGCCCGCAGCGAATGTGCGCTGATTCCTGGGGTTTATTGCAGAGCGTTTGTTCTTCGATCAAGTTGAGGTTTTCAGGCACGGTGTTGTACGGATTGTGCCGTTTCAGCAGGGCGGGAAATTTGCCGCCAGTGATTTGTCGGGAAGAGCATGCCTTGGATTTTAGCTTTTAATGCCTTTTAGGAAAAGGCGGCAAGTTGGGAATTGGTTGCTAATGCGTCGCGCAAGGAATAAACAAAACTATTCAGGGATTTGAAAAGGAGTGTTGTGGCAGGGAGCCAAGCCTCCAGTGGGTTTTGACATTTGGTATTTATCTATTAAATTTTAGAAAAAGATTGTTCTCTTGTTTCGAGTTAATAACTGTTGGCCCCCTGGAAAAAATCCTTCCGACACCCAGGGACATTCTCCACTTCATATTTTACATGATTGTTATCGTCTGTGGCTACTTTTGATCAGTAACAATTACCTTGCGTAGCCAATAATCAAGCTTCCAAATACTGTTCCGATACCGGCACCGGACCCAGCGACACCGACTGTGGCGGCTCCAGCACCGATAAACTTAGCTGCGGAATCGATGTCTCGTTGCACAGCTGTACTTTGCAGGTTCCTTGTCTGTACGGCATAAGGTTCGTTTCAAATAATGCCGAGCACATTGCGCTGGCACGAGACACAGTTCGATTCAAACTTACCGTGATGCAGCTGCTTACTGCCGGACGGAATGCTCGGGAATTGCGCAACTGCAAGAAATTGGAAGGCATTCAAATCGATTGCGACGAACACAAAAAATGCTTCGCGATCAATTACAATACATTGCACTGAATATCCAGCAAAATAGAAGGTTAACAAGTTGTTCACAAAACACTGCTTGTAGCAACGAAACTCACCAAACATGAAGAAGCTGTTATAAGCCTTGCAGTATACATGATTAAGATGTTTTACGCTGAAAAACAAATATGCTGATTTGACAGGGTCAGACCTAGGACTCATTGTCTGATATTTCATATCATCATAAAATACAGTTATGTTCTATTGAAATGCCTTGCCAGGCAAAAAAGTGTCACCATTTTAGTGAGGACCACACATTGACTTTTGTTCTTAGCACACTAAGCTTTAGCTTAAGCTACTGAAAACAATCACTGCAGTACGGCTTTGTTGTGCACATTTGGTAGACGTAGGTTCAAGTCAACCCCGTGCTTAATGTCTGTTGAAATGCAAGTATCAGCGACCAGCACCTTGGCTTACTTGGTTGTATTGCCAATCAGTTTCATGACAATGGGTTAACTTGTGAGATGTTATTCCTGTGTTTCTGCATTACTCTGTGCTATAGCAGTGGTTCTTAACCTTTTGTTTACCATTCTTCCAAAGTAATTGTCTGTTGCTTCAAGCCCTCCAAACTTTCAAAAGTAATTTTACAGAGCACTTTCTCATTTAAACTCTTCATGTTGTGGAGTGCATCAAGGGCTTACACACCCCAGTCAAGTGTCAATGTGGAATAGCTTTTTTAAATGAGGTAAATTATTGATGAATATGAAGAAGTTATTTCCAAAAGTACTGCTGTGTGATGAGATACCCATCAACACTTCTGACATATGCTTAACAGGACTTTCAGAAAAGGTTGTTCTGTACATATCAAATTCAGATCAACCCAGGATGCTACGAAGCTTGTGTGCAAAATGGAGGAACACAACCATAGCATAAACAAGGTAAATGCAGGGGTTCTCAACCAGGGGTAAATTTAATGATGCTGTTGTACGTTTTTCTACAGCGCTAGTGAGTAAACAAAAAACAGGGGGTAAATTATTTTATGTTAGGAAGCTGACAAGGAGTAAACGGGAGAAAAAAGGTTGAGAAACCCTGGTATAATGTGTATCTTCAGTGCAGTTGCACTTCATTGGTAATAGATTTCACTTCAACAGTAGTATGGCCATGGTGTTGATAAGCACATACCGAAATTTTGCAAGCGCTTCTAATGTCTTTGCAGTTCTTTGATTTTGATGGCCATATTTACAATATATTTTTTCGTGTTATTGTTAGTGATTACACCTTTTGCACAAAACAAACAAATGGCTGATGCGTGTCATTCACTGACACCACAGTGTCGATTTCAACACCTCTTTGTTTCCATCGCAACTTTTTGCACAGGAATCATATGGTGGTAACATGTAACCAGCTGAGATAACCTTGCAACAATCAACAAGCAAAAGAAATCACACACAAGTGCTTTGACTAGAGCTCGACCGGTAAGGTTTTTTTGGGCTGATACCGATGTTTTTCAATTTGATTGCCGTTGTCCCATGCCGATATTTTTGTATTACCCAAGCATTATCTATTTTGCCTCATGAGGCAAAATAACCACTCCTGGAGCTATTTTGCCTTCAACCAAACATTTTCAAACTACAGCTGAAAGACATTACAGTGCATATTTTTCTTCAGGCCACATAAAAAAAGAAATAATTTCACAAGTTACAAATATTTTATGAGGCAAGATATACACTCCTGGAGCTATTTTGCCACCAGCCGAACATGATTGGCTGAACTAGTCACATGACAAGTTTGGACAGCATGACTGCCTCAGTTGACTGTGACATCTGTAAATGGGTCAGTCTTGACAGACAAGTTACGTTATGCTTTCAGTGCCGGCAAGCTGTTAAGCAGCTTCTTCCTTGCATTGTGTGAACTGTAGGCTAATCCTAAACCCTGTTTCTTTACGTTTTGTACTTGTCACGTCACCATTTCAACCAGCTGTGTTTGACCAAAGGATGGTTTAATAAAAATACGTTGTGCCTACTGCAGTTCATAGCATTTTCTAGGACTCACAGCAGTCTAACTCTAAATCAAAAAATGCACAATCAGTAAACATGTGTTGCATATAAGTGGGCTTACTCCTTGTGTAGACATCTGTACCTACGCTCAGATGCCATAAGTAAAAAAATGTGTGACGCATTAAAACCACCACTTCACTGCGATGAATAACTGTACAACATCGAATTCTGCGCAAACCTGGGTCCTGCTCACTGTGACGTAGGCACTTTTTTCATGCACGCTGAACGCAAGACTGTCTAGCCTGGAGAAACTTCNTCAGAACANCCAACCAACACAGCACATAACCTAGTTTGTTCGCAGACAATTATGTGTTTATCGCGCCAAAACCTACGAGGGAATGTTACGTTATGGAGTGTTTTGTCNGGACTTTTGCACTACGGTCTATATCAGGGGTTCCCAACCTGTCTAGGCTTGCGGCACCCTGCAGAAGAGAATTATATTTTGCGGCACCCAGTGGCGAACCTATACAATTTTGCTTCAAGGTTTGATGACAGTTTGAAAATGTATTTTTAATAGTGTATTAAAAAACGCATTAGTTCGCGGCACCCCGGTTGGGAACCACTGGTCTATATGCATGAAGGCTCTGTGCGCTAAAAACAGGACAGGGCATTTGTGTTAATCAATCAGAGTTAGAGACAAACTAGCAACTTGGGTTTCTGAACGCTCCATGCAGAGCAACACTTTTATGAGCCAATATTGCTGATGCGATACATCGGCAACATCGTCATATCGGCCGATATATATCGGTGTGCCGATACATCAGTCGAGCTCTAGCTCTGACTGTTGTTTCATTGGTGTACCATCCATAACAAAGCAATTGAAACACTTTCTTTCTTGCACTTGGAAAATGTTTGGTTTTACAAAAATAGCTGACTGTGCTATTCATTTTAATCAAGTACTTTGCTGGGGCAATGCAAGCAAGAAAAATTTTATTGCATGAAAACCAAGCGTTTGACAGACAGGGTTCTCACACATTTTTAAAAATCATTTTTTAAATACTTTTTCCAAACCTTTTCAATACTAATTCAAAAAAGTTCATTACCATTACTTCTCTTCATTTTTCAAAATTCTTAATCCTATAACTCAATTTTACAAATTTTAACACTGCATAATCAATGGAGTGCTTTGCCTTCAGTAACATTCTGCTCAAATACTTCTGATTTCTTTTACTTTTAGAATTTCCATACTTTTTCAATAGCTAATGTACAGTTTGGCCAAATTCAATACTTTCAAGACCCTGTGGGAACCCTGAACAGAGGCCCATATTCAACATCGTCTCTCAACACTTTGGCGTCTGGCCGCTTTTGGGGATTTCCGAGAAAAAAAACACTGAAATGCATGTGGCTTTGCTTGGAATTTCTCCGCTCTGGTAAGTGCCACCGACCCAGTCAATGTCTCAATAGGCGTGGCAAGTCTTGTAGCTTGCACTCGAAAACAATTTTTGGTTAGGGGTGTGGATTTTTTGTGAGTGATGTCATAACTGGAGGACTTTTTGGCCACCATGGCCCAATTCACCTTGCCCTGGGTGCCAACCGTTAGATGGAAGTTTTTATTGTAAACTAGGCTACAATCTGAGTCTTTTGATACTTTGGATGACCTGCTGGGGTTATAGGTTCAAAAGTTATGATCTAAGGTAATAAAAATATTTGACTAATTAGCTAATTAATTAATTTGTTTACTTTAGATCACAACTTCTGATCCAGAAACGCTAGAAAGTTGATCAAAGGCTCAAAAAACTTGGACTCGAGCCTAGTTTCCAATAAAAACTTCAGTGAAACACTTCGGCCTAGCGGTTGGACCCTCGGCCAGGTAACATGAGCCAAAATGGCCCCAAAACTACTTCACTTATGATGTCACTCACAAAAAATCTGCAACCCCCAACCAAAAAAAATTTTTTTTTGCCGAAACCTCAGCAGGTCATCCAAAGTATCAAAAGACTCGGACAGTAGCCTAGTTTCTAATAAAAACTTAAGCGAAATACTACCATCTAACGATTGGCACCCAAAGCTAGGCAAAGTTGGCCAAGAAGTCCTCAACTTATGACATCACTCAAAAGAAACCCACAATCCCCAACCAAAAAATTTTTTTCAAGTGCAAACTACAAGACTTGTCGCGTCTTTTGACACTTCGACCAGGTCCGTAACCCATACAGGAGCAGAGATATTTCCGTGCAAAGCCACGTGCGATCCAGCTGTTTTTTGCGAACCGCTTGAATTAACCCAGACGTCAAAGTGTTAAGCTTACAAATGTAAGGTATATTTCTATGCAAATAACCTGTATGCAATTAACCAGACTATTTTCTTCACATGTTAATAGCTTTGGTTTGGGATTCTAGAATCCTATGTCATAAAGCAGTTTATGCATTTAACCAGTATGCAATTATCCGAAGTCGTCTACAGCAAATACTCTGCCAAAAGTAAATTTGTCCACAGCCAACTGCTTCTCGCATGTGAACACAACACATTCACTTTTCCAGTGTGCTTTGAAAGATGCAAAATATACTATTGTCCAGTGGCTGTAGTATGATATGTATGGGGTGGCAGACTAAATAAATTAATCTTTTCTTTCTGGCACAAATGATTAATACGAAAATCTGTGGGAAGAATGTCTACCAAGCAGAAGCATAGTGCCCAACCACTAGGCCAAAGTATTCTTTTATGCCTTTGATCGACTTTCTAGCATTTCTGGATCAAAAGTTATGATCTAAAATAAACAAATTAATCATCTAATTAATCAAACATTGTTAGTACTTAGATGATAACTTTTGAACCCGAAACCCCAGCAGGTCATCCAAAGTATCAAAAGACTCTGATTGTAGCCTAGTTTCCAACGAAAACTTCAGCGAAATACTACCATCTAACAGTTTAAGCCCAGGGACAGGTGAAGTGGGCCGAGGCGGCCTAGAAGTCCTCCAGTTATGACATCACTCACAAAAAATCTGCAACTCCCAACCAAAAATTTTTTTCAAGTGCATACTATGAGACTTGCCACATCTTTTGAGCCTTTGAACAACTCTCCACCGCTTTCGGCGCCTGAAATACGCATGTGCAAAGCCACATGCGATCCTCTTTTTTGGCGCGAAAATCTCCGAATCCTACCAGAGGTCAAAGTGTCAAGAAGTTTCAGGTTTAGCTCTTGGGTCATTCTATTGTAATTCAACAAATATTTTGCAATTTTTCAACCCATGGTCTTGGATTTTTATAATTTTTGGATATGTTTTTCTAGACAAAATTCTAAGCTCAATGCAAAAAAAATTTTTAAATCGGATGTGCGGTTCTCAAGTAATGAGGGGTTTAATTTTAGAAACCACTAGGTGGCAACATTGATACCAAGAAAAAAAACCTGCTTTTTTGTGATCTACTGTTGTTAAAGTGATGATGAAACATTCAATCCCAATATTTTCATATTTAGTGCCAGCCAAAAACTGTCCGAAAACCTGTGTGGGCAACAATTTTTTTCCTAATTTTTTCAAAACTTATTCTCAGAAGGTTCATCTATCATATGAAGAAAAAATTTTTATGGTGTTTTTTTATTTTTTTGGTGAACTAAGATTACATTTTTCTAAATTTTTTCCTTTTTTCTACTATGGGGGTCATTGCATTAGCATAAATTTTCTAATTAAATCCCTGCATTTCAAAGCTTGCAGGTGATACTAGTTTTTTAACTCTTAATGATAAGAAATTGTCAAAAAAACAATACTTATGAAAAAACACAAAATTTAACGTAAATAATTTTTACAAGTACTTTCCAAGTTTAAGTGTTTGTGAAAATTTGGAAGAAAAAACCAACACAACTAAACATTGCTGCAAAGAAGACAAACCATCAAAAGGATCAACAAACTAAAGCAAGAATGCACTTGCTGCTTGGCACAACTTGAAGTTAAAGAACAAGTGTCATATATAACAAAGTCAACAAAACAAGTTTTAGCTTTGCAGCCAGCTGTTTGAGGAAATCTCCAACCTGGTCCTGCATCCCTTTGCAACGATTCAAGCTTGCACTTATCATTTAGCAATAATAGCAAAGCCACAGCAGTGACCACACAAGCGAATCAGTCACAATAATTTATTTGCACAAGGAAACTAGTTTTGTGTTCGACCTATCTTCAGTCCTATGCGAAAGTTGACAATCAAACAAAGTTAGAAAAACTACATACTGTTGCTAAGAACAAAAGCTAAATAATAAAGCCAAAGAACGACTCCGTAACTCACTAGACCGATTACAAATGATCGGAGTCAGCAGTTTTGCTGACAGTTGACTTTGTTATATATGACACTTGTTTTTACGATCGGAGTCAGCAGTTTGAACAGTTTATGTAAATTCTAATGGTTATCTTCTTCAGCTCTGCACAATCGGTATATTTTCACCAATTTTTCTGCCTTTTCTGCATCTGAACTTTTTCTGATTTCGGAACATACCAAATCGTATATTGACAAAATACACTCTGTAGATGCTGAACTAGCAGGGCATGCACGTAAACTTGACGTGAAACTGCAGAGTTTGTGTGGGAGTGGGTTCTTCTTTGCTTGCTGTGCGCATGCTTTCCAAGCCTTACCATTTAGGAGTGAACTGACCAACAACACATTGCGAAATCAAAGATGGGGTACAGTGCTTTACCCTCCATTTTGAATGTCATAATAGGTATAACTAGTTATTATTGTGTAATTCCGAAAATAGTGATATTGCATGATGGAATAAAAACAATTCAGAATGGGCCTTTTCTGTTTTCTTTGAAAAAATAACAAAATCTTGTTTCTTTAAAAAACCCAAAAAATGGGTTTTGAAGAAAAGAGGTGGGTTGTTTTTTTTTAAAAAAAAACGGGTTTTTCTTAACCCTGCTTTCCTCACATTCAACATATTGAATATTTTTCTGATGGCTGCACTGGGCACTACAAAGCGTATAAAAATTTTCCCCGTCTGACTTATCACAAGCAAGATTTCAGCATTGATGCATCTTAGGTGTTCTTTGCTACCAGCCATGGAAAATCTTCATGTCATGATATTGGTGGTATAGTTAGACAACTTACATGAACAAGTTTGATGCATCCAACTTATGACCAGCTTTGAACTGCAGAGGGAGTGTTTTAATTTTGCACAGACTCCATTTCTGGCATCAACAAATTCTTCATTTCAAAAAGTTAGTTCTTCTTCGCTTGTTACTTGCAGATTGATTTGCAAAAGGCAACACAATCCTGGAACCTGGTCTTTCCACCATTTTGTCCCAGTATGTGTTGGAAAGCTTAATTTAAGCGTACTTCAATGGATGCTGCATACTGTGGAATGCACACTGCACAGCTTCTTCAGACTTCCTGTAATGTCTCAGGTTGATGTTCCTCTGATGTCATATATATGTGGCTTGCATTTATGATNATAAATGGTGGATTGTTCCACCAGATTATCTCCAGTTAAGGTATGCAAGCATAACATTCCAGTGGGCTTTCTGATCTGTATTACTGGCCAGCATGTGAAGACCGATGTTGGGTACCACTGTCTCACATAATTTGCGAAGTAAGCCAACCAGAGCTAAATGTGGTAGCTGGAACGGCAAGGAGTGCATTTTTGAAATACAGAGTGCTTAACATTGAGCAGATGAATGTTCCCAAACAGTTTACTTTATGGAAAGCAAAGCAGCAGCTCTGAATGATATGTGCTAGGACTTTGTTATATATGACACTTGTTCTTTAACTTCACACTGTGCCAAGCAGCAAGTGCATTCTTCCTTTACTTTGTTGATCCTTTTGAAGGAGTATGTTTTGTTTTTGGCACAGCTGTGTTTTTGTATTTCCATTCAAATTTTCGTAAACACTTTAAAGTGGAAGGTACTTGCAAAAATTATTTATGTTAAATTTATGTGTTCTTTTCATGAAGTATTGTTTTTTTTTCAACATTTTATGATCAGTAAGACTTGGAGCACTACTTGTAATAATTGCAAACTTTAAATTGCAGGGATTTAAATACAAAACTTGTGCTAATGCAATAATCACCATAGCAGAAAAATGAGAAAAATTTAGAAAATGTAATCTTAGTTTACCAAAAATAATCAAAAAACACCATAATTATTTTTTCTTTATGTGATAGATGCATTTTCTGGGGTTGCCCACACAGGTTTTCGGACAGTTTTTGGCTGACACTAAATATTTTTAAAAGCTGCTTTAACTTTTTTTCTGGTGATGATAGGTTAAAATAACTTGCATTTTTGAAATCCTTGAGCTTGAAAATGGTGGAATTGAATGTTTAATCATCACTCTAACAATAGTAGATCATAAAAAAACAGTTTTTTGTTTCTTGGTATCACTGCCGCCACCTAGTGGTTTCTAAAAGTAAACCCTTCATAACTTGAGAACCGCACATCCGATTTCAAAATTTTTTTTTGCAAGCTGAGGTAATCTTTTTGTTTTGGTTGAGACATCTCAATCTTAATGCTTCTCCAAATGAGATTAACATAAGTGTTGTCTTTGGGTGGTGTGATATCCATTAATGAAATCACTTCCCTCCACTGTAAGTTTTACAAAGTTTTTAATAACAAAATTAATGAAATCATCTTCCCTCCACTGTAAGTTTTACAAAGTTTTTAATAACAAAATCAAAATCATCTTCAGTAGTTAATGAATTGATTAACATTTAGTAATTTAACTTTGCCTTTTTGTTCAGTTATGCAGGCTTGACAAAACAGTAGTTCCAAGCCACTGTTGGCAAAAATTTGCTCTATTGATTTGCTTGTGTGACCTCTGTGGAGAGTAGTTACTAAATCAATCTCTTCTTTTTCAGAGGTGTTCATTGGTGTGTATATATGTCGCTCATACAATTTTTTTACTAAGGGAGGCAATGTCTTGGCAGCTGCCATGTGAACAGGCAATGTCTTGGCAGCTGCCATGTGAACAGGCAATGCAGAACAAGCAACATTTTTACACCTCTAAGAAACCACTCATTTATGTATATTAATAGATGCCCACACGAACTATCTTGCTAGCCCTTGTCATAACTAAAGTGTGGGCTCTGTGGTAGTATCCTGCTGATGTAAATATTTTTAACAAATCAGAGTCAGAGCTGCTTTGAGTCAGAGAACACTTTGAGAGCTGGCGTATGATATATTCGTTTCACTGAAG
>JGI24158J21664_10001114_pt1 | contig 28843 bp, 28 predicted proteins | sample Ectturendosymbi3_FD_21664 | JGI IMG/M metagenome (IMG submission 21664) | reverse complement strand
AGTACAGTCAATTGTTTTTCCACAAATTAAGTGCTTTTCTTGACTATTCTAATCACAAGCAATTTTTCCTTTTCAAGGCTTTTGCTTCCATAACTTCCGCCCCCCCCTTAGAAAAATCCTGGCTGCGCCCCTGGTCTAAAAGACGAACAAACAAAAGAATTTTTGTCATGCAGATTTCGTTTCGGGTTTTTCAAGAAAGAAAATAAATTTATTCGTCGTGGCAGTCAGGGCACCAGTTAAAACCTTGATGTACAATATGATGCTGCTATTTTGGAAGTTGTGCTCACAAAAAAAGTTTTTTTCAGACACTCAAAGAATTTTATTTTCTGCGGGAAGTCAAGGTTTTTGATGGAAGTGACTGTGCGAATAAGTCGCAATATACTTTGCGTTTCGGTGTTTTGGCGCCCCTAAAATTTGGGGCCCGGGACGTCACGCCCCTCACTTGGTAAGTGGTATGCCGCTAGTGGTAGGCGAAGTTAGCGAAAGTAACGTTTGAAATCTAGAGCAAGGCGCTGCAGATGTTTAATAACTTGAATAAAAATGTTGTTGAGTGCAATAGGAATGCTGCACATTTCATATTGTTTTTGTTGACATGTAGCATACAGCTTACGTTGTTATTCATCGAGATAAAAATGTTCAATCTTTGGACGTCTTTCCCAAAAATTTGTTGCTCAAAATAACCGAGATCTGAACGTATTCAAATCAGAACCGTCGCCAGAAAGTCTTCAATAGGGGAGCTTTGCGTTTGTGCAGGGGGGCTTGACATTCCAAAATTTGACAAAAACTCCACTGATTTATAGTTTCATATTTCGAATAGGGGGTCTTGAAGTTTTGTTTGGGTAGGGCTAAGCCCACCAAAGCGACGGGACTAATTCAAATAACCGGGTTTCCGAATTGAACAGACTTGTGCGTACCTCTGCCCGGATGATTGCTTAATTCCTGAGGTAGGCCAGAGCAACAAACTAACAACTGCAATTGACTAAGATGTGATTTGCCTGATGCCGCCTGAGTAATGTCTGGAGTCGTCTTCTAGCAAGCTTCGACGGAAGGTGAACGTCAGTTTCACGCTGCGCGCCTCCCGCGTTGTTTCGGGCAGAATCCATGCCCGGTAAATCTCGTGTGGTGTTCTATTTCCTTTGAGGCTTTAACGGCGTGACTAATGTTTGGAATTGCCTGTACCCGGTTTGCCTGCCCCGGGATGAACCTGATGCTGCTGGGCAATAGTAAACAAACTTCATGACAAACAGTGTGCTGATGGCAAACGCTGGGTGGCTCGATGCGTTGAACGCCCCATGACCGACCGCGGTGAAGCAACGAAAGCTCCTCGTTTTTTTCTGTCCGCATCCACTCGAGCGAGTGAATGAATGTCACGTGATTGTGAATGAAACCATGGTCACATTTTAGGTAATACATTTCCCCCAATCAGTGAAGATGCACATAACGTCTGACAGTTAACCACCTCTAACAACAGTAGCCCCTACTGAACATCTTGTTGTAATTTATTGCACCTGTTATAAATTATATTGTTACCACTTGATACAGCAGCAGTAAATCTTCTAAGATTCCCTTTCAAGTATTGGCATCTAAAAATGTGCTTCTCGGACGGCTATAATGTTAGGTAATCGTCAATATGAATAATACATCTCTGGAGAGCACCTCAGTGGCCCTTGTTTGGTTTGCTCCAAAGAGTCATGGTTTCCAAAATTATTTGAGAACAGATCGTGGGGGAATGAGCTGAGCTGGCTGTCAGTGTTGTTTTGAAAAAAGATGGTTTTAAGTTCTTTGAAACTATGAAAATAAAACATGCATTGGCCGCGAAAGCAATTTTTTATACGACTACGATGAAATTTCCATGTGTAATTATTCATAGCTTTTCACTGAATACATGGCCACACTTTAGGACAGTGGTAAATACTGGAGGAATTAGGGCAAGTGAACATTCTAAGCCAGGGGTCGGGAACCTTTTTTGCTAAGGGAGCCATGAAACCTACATATTTTTAATTGTATTTCCGTAAGAGCCATTTAATATTTTTCAACACTTAATGCAACTAACTTACTAACTAACGTGTGCGTTTTTAAGCAAAATCAATAATTTTAACAATGGTAAATATCTGAATTTTCACTTTAATAACATGCTTCTTGCTGTTACTGCGTTTGCGACTTCTGGTGCTGCATGGTGTTGCTGATAGGTTTGTAGTCTGGTAGACGGAAAGTTACAGAAAAAGTTTCATTCGTAACAATCGTGTTGAGAAAATATCAAGCGATCCAGATGCCGTCATCAAAAGAGCCACATCTGGCTCGCGAGCCATAGGTTCTCGACCCCTGTTCTAAACAACTGCCGCACTTCCTACAGTAGTGTCCGTTTTCGTGGCTTTTCAGCTTCTCTATCACACAATATATTTTAAAATGTTCAGCTCATCTAGTGCTTCCTGGAACTCACCGGTGTTTCATGAAGACGTGATACATACCAATCTTCAGCGCTGTACTGTGGCAAGAAACAAAGAAATAGCACTGATATTTAGTCGGATCAAAATGACCATTTATACCACGCATTCGATGTGTTTGGTACTGCGAAAAAAGTTCATCTGAAGCCACGGTCAAGCATTCACTGTTAGGCGCAAATATCTGAGTAAGATTTACGTCTTGGTAAAGAGACCGACATGCGCTGCGCTCTTGACGTCAAATTCCACCTTTCTCCAATGCTGACGCCCTTGCCCTCTGGAATCACTTAACCTTGTAGGCTAATGGGCCCCCTACAGTGGCCAGTGGGCCATTTGCAGCTAAGTTTTCCCTCCTTGGCTCAAACCTCTACCATCTGAAACCAGGGGAGTCAAATCAATTTTCACCAAGGACCACACCAGCACCACACAATCCTAGTTGCTTTCAAAAAGTCAGTTGTAGGCTAACTGTTAAAAAAGTATAAATGCGCGCAAAGCATGAACTACAGCCAGGGAAGTGAAGCCGGAGCACAAATTTCAGGCTCCGGCTCCAGGCATCTAAATTTTTTGGCTTCGGCTCTAGCATCTAGACGTTTTTGGCTCCGGCTCCAGAACGATTTGGTCCATTGAAAACTAAAAACCATTGCAATGTTTGTACTACTCGCTTGCCCCACAAAGTCACAGACTAGGGCTGTGGAACCAGAACCCAAATTTCAGGTTTTGGCTCGATCATTTAAATGTTTTTGGCTCCGGCTCCAATCATACAAAATTGCTTGGGCTCCGGCTCCACAGCCCTGCTTTTTACACTTCTTCGGGGTCACAATTACCCCACGAGCCTGAGTTCAAGAACTACCAACGCATATGATGAATCTCGCTTCATGGGTCCAGAATGATAAACTGAGAGAAGTTTGCTCCACCCAAAAGCTATGCAATTTTTTGCCATTACCTAGCCAGGGGCGTAACGAAGGGGGGGTAAGAGGGGCACAATTCCCAGGGCACCAAATAACTATTGAGGGGTCCAATCACTGCGTAGGCGCCGAAAAGTTCCAACAATGTCACTAGCGCTTTCTTCAATACAGTAAATTTGCTTCCGAAAGAGCTCAAGTTCAATATGGGGGCGCCAAACTTGCCTATTGCCCCGGGCGTCATCTAACCTATAGTTACGCCCCGGTACCAGCATACCTGCACTTCGTGCTTCTATTTCGCTCACCAATAACTAGGCCTGCATCAGGAGCCTCCGACCGGAGGTTGCACTACCCTCGGGCAGGCCCGCAGCCAGGTTTTAAAGTTTGGGGGGGAAAAGTTGTTTTTATTATGTTTAAAACAAATTTTTCTGGGCACAACACAATTTGGGGGGAACAAAAACTTGTGGGTCATTGCCCCCGAGCCTAGGGGTCTGCCCTCGGGACTCGCATCCCATTGGAGCAGTTGTTCCCAAACCTGTTCGAGCCGTTACCCAAATCAAGGTAGCGATTATCTTATCACTCTCAATATTTCGCAGTTATCGCTCATAACACAGAACATTGTGGTTTTGGTTCCGTGTTACTCCCCAAAGAATCGCATATTACCCCATGATTGGAAACCACTGCATCAGAACACATTTTTGGAATTTTGTGAGGTGATGAAAAAAACACGTACAATTTTGAAATCTTCGACTGTTTCGAAGTTAAATGGTATGTCATCAAGTGCCTCGCTGTGATTTTCAGGAAAACATGTCGGAGCACACCTTGCATTTAAACCAAGAATTGATCATATGCGCCCAAAAAATTGTCTTACATGATACAATGTAGAGCAGGGGTCACCAACCTTTGTGAAACTGAGACCTACTTCATGGGTACCGATTAACGCAAGGGCTACTAGTTTGATACACACTTCTGAAGTAATAATTTTGCTCAATTTACCTTCAATTATTATGTTATTATTAATGTTGATCTATGTGACGATACCCATCATCTTAATGCTATTTTCAAAACAGGCCCGAGGGCGACCAGCGTGGTCCGCGCGGGCGACCTGGTGCCCGCGGGCACCATGTTGGTGACCCCTGATGTAGACCCACGCATTCAGTCAGCTGTTTTGTACGTTGACAATCACCTGTAACGCTGTGACGAAACTAAATTCGGATGGCATAGTTCAGTTTGTCGTATACACCCGTGACGTTCTGTCTTGGCTTTGATGGCTCTATCTTAACTAGCTGGAATATTGAGCGTGTATCAAAGACACACCTCGTTGTTTCTGAAAATTTTTACAGAAACGTGCACAACCCATTGGTTAACACATTAAATGTGGGGTTCAACTTCCCCGTAAGGATCACCCAGTCCCGAAGCCACGGGGTGCATTCAGCGGGCAGTGGTCTCAAAAGTTTTGTTGTGCCAAGACAATTTGTTTGAAACAAAATAAGAATAAAAATCCTGCCTCTCCGACCCTTAAAACCTGGCTACGGGCCTAGGACCACCCAAGACGCTTGAAGCCAGATTTCATATTCGTAACTGACCTCTTTGACCAGGGGTAAGCCACCTTTGCTGGGAAAACATGGAAGCGCAAGGAACGCGGCGTTCAAAAGGGTATGTTTAATTCAGGTCTGGTAAGCTTAATTCAATAAATGCGACCTGCAAGCTTTGCAATAGAAAACCCGTGATGCAACTGCGTTCAGTGCAACATTTGAAACACGCGGTGTGGATGGCACAACATTCGCGGCCTTGACTTCAGGATGCCGAGTGTTTGGATGGCTTTAATTCAGCGCGAGCTAAAAACGGGATTTGACATCCTTCTCAGGTCCGGACCGTTCGCACTCGTCCACACTGCCAACACCGACACGTCGTCCATACCGCACTTTGCAATAGTGGTCGGTTTTATTGCAAAATACTTTCTGGCACACAACAGGCTCGAAAATCCCCTGAGAAAAAAAAACGTTGCAGTGAATCGACCAAAGCGGGAACACAAAGCAGTCATCGCCTCCCGGTCAACTGACGAATGCCTTCAACCTCGTAGGCGAACTGTTGACTCAGATGCGAGGAACGAGCTCTACCACGCTCCATAACGTACTGAAAACTGGTACTTTCCGCTGGCAGCCGTTGGCGTGTGATAACAAGATGACGTCATGTACTACAAGGAGACGGGCGGGCTGGAGCAAGGCGTCCTAAATATTTTCCAGGAGGCCTTGGCTGGAGCCGGTACGACATAAGTTTTCCGCTACAGCCTTCCGCCTTTGACCAGTACCAACAAAATTAACGGGCTGCATGTTGATTGCGCGCTACGTAGAAAACTGGTGACGGTAGAAAACGTAACAAAAACGTACTAGCGAGCAAAGGAAAGTCATGGTGTACAAAAACACTGAGGACTATAAATGACGAAATAGTGCGTAGTGGTAACGCGGCAGTGGACTCTGAAAAGCAAGGTTGGCGTTCATGGGCGTCGGAAGGATTTTTTCCAGGGGGGACATGTTTTTTTCCAAAATTTTGCGAGGGGGTTGCTAAAAGTGGTGAAATTTGTTTTTTCCCACTCGAAATTAAGAAAAGAACTTTTTTTGCTGAAATTTTCAAAATCCAGGGGGAATGGAACCCCTGCCCCCCTTCCGACGCCCATGTTGGCGTTACAAACATTTGACTTCCGTCGCGAAAAGCAATATATTTTGAGTGTCCAGCTGATTTGTTCGTGGTAGCACCATTTAGTGGCAGCATCAGTGTTTGGTATGAGAATACACAGCACTACCAAATGAAACTTCAACGCTTTCCGTGATGCCAGAGCTTCCGAGANCCCAACCGCATCCCCCGCTGACGGCATTGATCANACCAAGCCTGCTTGCANACNCCTTCTGCAGCACAGCTGAACCCTTCATAAGCCTCACGATCGCAAGCATGCTTGCTTGCTTGCTGTTAGTTAATAGATACATAATTGCTTTAGCAGAAATAACGCATTCGGTGATGTAAGTACCATCGTTGCACCTAGAAACGAAAAATCACGGCTTTGCCGTTCTAGTTGAACACAAGTTATGCAACACGCGATGATGCATAGAGAGCACTGTAACGTTTCACTGCGGAAGAAAGAAAAGGGTGCTGAACATTAGAGGTAGTAGCCAAACTATCAAAGATGTTGCCAATCACTTGAGGTATGACGCCGCAGTGAGGTAGATGCTTGAAACAACTCGCTCAACGTTATAAACTCGTAGAAGTGTCGGCTTCGGATGAGTGATCGTTCACGTCACAGCGATGCGATGTGTCACGCTTGACTGGGCAATCAGCCACCAAATGGTCAACGGCTTTGCAGTGGTGGCATCGTTTCGGCAGCGGCGGGAACTTACATTCTTTCGCATGATGACCGGCCTCAGCGCAGTTGTAGCATCTGGTAAAAATAGAATGAGTGTGAATCAGATAATCTTAACGCGACATAATGCAAAACGCAAAGCTTCCGGACTTCAAGCTGTACAGGGGATTAGACATCCTACACTCTAAACGCGAGGAAGTAGAACAGTTGCAACAGCAACCCGTATGCTAATGCACGATATGGCAGGCGAAGTTCTATTGAACATCGTTTTGAAGGAGAAACGTCTCCGGCTAACACGGCAACGCTTGCAAGCTTTCACAAAAATCTCAAGTTTTCTCGGAATTCCCTGATCGCTGACGTCATTTAGGAACTAATCACAGGGTTTGACGACGGAAATATTAGGCATCATATCCTACCAACTGAAATGACTGAGCGACTCAACGTGTCACCAGCAGTAGGCAACAGGGTGAGAAAGCCAACGTTTTGAAGCGCGCAATGTCACTGCAACGGGCAGCTGTTCTCGAAATAGAAGCGTAACAGCAAACGCCTTTTCAACAACCAAGTTTTACATTTACTTCCTAACAGCATCTTCGCACGGCCTTTAAAAAATGAAGGGACGTTACCATCACATTGACATTGATGCTCAAGGTTTCATGTTTGCCAGATGGAGAGTAAAAGCTAGAAGGTCCAAGTCTTCGGTTAAAAAGACCCGATTGCAGAAACACTAAGATCCAAATTTTGCATGTTGTCAAATGCGTAAGTCTTATGGTTCAAAAAGAGATTTCAACTTAAGACAACGGTATAACACAAGGTTTCCGATATAAAAAGGTGCCAACCTGATGTAAGAGCAGGGTTGCGTTTTGAATGACGGGTCAGTATTGTGTTATACAGACCGTTACAGTCAGGCTGGCTAAGGTGACATCAAGTCAACAAAACCACAATTTCCAAAGAAACGCTACTTTGCTGCCATACTTCTATTGATTTTTTATTTTTTTGAACAGCAAAACACAAGCAAACAAACCAAAAATAAAATTCGTCACAAACGTCTGACGTAGGCCAGCTGAAAAAGCTCCCAACGTTGAAAACAGCTTACGGAGTCCACTTAGCCCAAAAACAGATACACGAGACTCAAACACAATGTACGGTGACCATTATGATAGGGTGTTCACTGGTGGTTCAGTAGGTGGCATAAAGTGATCATTTTTACTTGGTCTCCGCTGTTCGTGACGCCACTCTATGTGGTTAATTCAAACCAACCTTTTGGCGGAGCTGATGACGCAAACAGGTATAATGTTCTACACGCACTATCGCCGTTAGGTGGTGTACACTGTACACCCGAATGTAACGCATTTACTATAGCTAATCGACATTCCAACTAAGCATGGGGAGTTAAACAATCGACTGCCGAGTAAAATACACGGAACACTGCGACAAAGCAGTTCACGTAAATTGAAACTAATCGCCCCACGTTAAAGTAGCTCAGTAAAATACACTGAACACTGCGACAGCAGATTAAAACAATCAACGCTGTAAATCTGTAACACAATTCTATTCTTCTTTCTGAGACGCAAATTCTTAGATAACCAGATAACATGATGTAAGCACTTGCTTTAGGTGCATTGAAATGTCTTCCTCAACAGATAGAAAATTCTTTCAACAAATTCGAAAATTCTAAACCTCTTCCCAGACTTTATTATGGACTTCATCGACTTTTTTTCGTTGTTCAGCTCGTATGAGAAAGCTTTGGTTTGTAGAATATCATAGAACACATTCTTAAATCTGGAGATTTTTGAAAAAATATGTCATAGAAGCAGGTTTCCGGTCGGTTTACGAAGCTCAGTTGATCTGTTGCCTTCACAAAGTCATTTTACTCCAATCTTCAGAAAACTCAATTGTTATTAAAAATGCAGGTTGAGATCTGTTTTCTTGTACCCTACTGGACGAATGTGAGGTGAAATTCCATTTTGTTCATGCAACAGTGGGCAATCTACGATTTGAAAATGCTTTAATGCACTCGTCAATGATTTTGTGAAAAAAGCAGCCAAGCCAGACAATGTTTTAAGAATATGCAGCACTGCCTTATGCTTTGAAGGCTGCTGTAGAACTAAATTTGAAACGCTGGCAGAACAGTGAACAAACAATGATTTGAAGTATTTCTTTACTGGGATGCAAAAGCGAGTTTTGGATAAACACCCCATCCCAACAAACCCTCCTCTTGTAGCCTGTATGCACCTGACTACCGTTGAAAGCAGCGATTTTCATGTCAAGTCTGATGTTTCAACTAATTAACAACTAGCTTCTGGATTCGACGCTTGATTTAATCAACTAAAACAGCCGTAATTTCCTGGATCAAGTCATCTTGCACATTTGGAGAAATTCCTGTCAACACTTTAGTTGTTTGAAGATACGCATTCAGTCTTGCATCAAAGACTTTTGTATATTCTACAAGCTCAATATATTTTCCTCGACTGCAGGACGTTACACATTCACCATGCAAAAGTTCCTCTAAACACCGTAGCTGTTTGAAGATGGGCATTCAGCCTTGAAGCAAAGACTCGTGTGTATTCAAGAAGCTCAATAATTCAACAGACTCATGTCGTCTGAAAGGCAGCTCTTGCCTTAAATCATGTAGCATAATTAAAATCCTGAGCGCTTCTCTTTTTTCCCTCGCAGTTTCGTCATGACGAAGAATCCGTGTTAAATATTATTCATAGCCAACAATATAGTTTGTTTCTTTTACTACACCACGTGAGCCATGGTGTTTCAGAAAATCGACAACTTGAAAATGAACATGTAATTGCTTTTCGTCCTTGCTTTGACGACATTGACAAGGCATTGTTTTCTTTTTCTCCACAACAGACCGTTTTCAACCATCGTTCGTTGTGAAAATGTTTTTTTCAACAATGACAAAATATGCATGTTTGCAATATTGTGCAGAAATGTACTTGAATGGCTACAAAAGCAAACCAGTGGCTTATCACAAAAATTTAACCTAAAATTATTTTCTTCAAAGTAAATAATTTGGAACTGGAATGCACACAACAGTCCAGAACTGAAAGCAATATAACATTTTAGCAGTTAGTGTTTTACAAAACAATAAATTGGATAAAACTTACTTTGTGAAACACACAAGACGCCGTTGAAACATGGATTTCACACTTCAGTCATTCCGTAACAAATATCCCTAGACAGCGATTCACGGTGTTCCGGGAGCGGCAGCATAGAACCACTCGATTTGTTGTGAAACTGCAGAAGTGTTTTAACTGACTACACGTTCGAACTCAACTCGCACCACATCACCTTTCCCTAATCTTTGCAGTAAGCCCCCTGAACTCTTAATGCATCATTTGCAACAAGTAAAGCTGCCATTTATCTGCTCTCTAGCTATATGGCAGGTTTGAGGAACCTGTTTACTACCAGGGGCCAAATATATTGTGTGATATTGCTGGCGGGCCGCAAAATAAGAGAGAAAACTTAGAGATGCTAGAGATACTTCTCTTGAATTACTGTCAAAGTATCTGCTTATCATGGAGTTCCGTTTCGACGCGATGTTGTGTTCTAACTTGGGTAATGAAAATTCTGATGTAGGCCATAGTAATTGTTCACGCGGGCGACATTTCGCCCGCGGGCTGCAGGTTCCCCATCCACGCTATGGAGTAATCGTGGTATAATTGCTGAGCAACCTAATACGCCACAGTCGTGCGCAGGGTTGCCAATTTGGCTTTTTTGAAGCCACATTTTGAAAATCTAGTTTTCAACGCACTTGGCTGTTTTTAAACAAAATCCAGACAAAATCTGGCTTTTTCAGTCGGAAAGGCTTGGTTCTGGTTCTGGCAAAACATTCTCTGAGCTGAATATTCACTACAAATCTTTTCTGACCAGAGTCTATCACCGTGCAGGAATATTGCAAAGATTTTACTGTTCTCCTAAAAATATTCAAATGTACTTGATAAAACAAATGTACGACAGTGTAATTACGGGGAAAGAAAATGTTTCTATAGATTGAAATTGTGTTATATCGATGCTTCTTACGAGTTTTAATGCCTGTTTTGTGTTTGTTTAAGCACGTTTTATGTGTATATGTCTTAAAGACTACTATTTGGCTTTTCTGGTGAAGATGGGTGAACGCACGACCAGGGTTGCCAACCTGAGTCTGGTGCACGTTTTGCCAGTGCAAAACTGCACCCTACTGCGCTGCCTCTTTTCTCCATTCTTTGTTTATTGATTTTATCCAAGGCGTTCCACCGAGGTGAATTGAACCCCTTGCGATGATTCCAACTCCTTGAAACCGGTCAGGAATCCAAAAGTTGTTTAACCGTAACATATTATCCTGGAGTATGAATGAATATAATCAAGGAAAAGCTAAGGGACAAAAGCTGATTTTTAAGAGTATTTGAAAACACGTTCAGCGCAGAACTTGCTTGAACGCCCTGAGGATACGCCACTAGTTAAACGTGCGAGAAGTTCATAACCCACATACATTTCATTAAAAGCTTACAGATTGCGCTTAAAAAACTATTGGCGTTGGTACAGGCGAGCCTCTGCTTGTCCGCACTCCAATCAATTTTGAATGTATGGCTCGCCTCGAAAGCTGTTGGAGGTGACGGGATGCAGACACGTTACGGAAAACAAAGGAACATCGCTAAACAATACAACTACGTGTTTCCCTTGAGTACCCAAAACAGATTGACCAGACAGCGTATCTGAAGAAAGTTTAATACAGTTCTTCACTACAAAGCCTCGCCAACTTCCCTCGACCCTAAGCTTGGAGTGGAAAGGGTAGCTAATTTCATAAACTGTAAATGCACACTGGAAACGCTTCAACTTGCCCCCCAACGGCGTTGGTATAGTGAACAATGCTTGTAAGATAGTAGCGAATCGTCTACACGAACTAAAAAATCAGCACGTTTTGCGTGCGACGGCAGGAATTCAAGGAAATCAAAAAAGCGGATATAAATTAAAAATTACAGTAGAGCACGCATAAACGAACAGAACACCAAGACAATTTGGGTTAAAAGATTGTCTTTTTTGCCGGCCTCCTGAAATATTTTGGTCCTCAGTGTAAATATTTTCTCAGTTATGCAAGTCGTGTTTTTGTTGAGGTTTTCGGGATAAAAACTTTTTCACAAGGTCATCAGCAGTAGCTCTTCTCTGGAGTATTAAAGATATTTAACCTCCGGCAGCAGTTGTGAAACCTCTACCAAACCCCATAACTTCGATCGGACATTACTGTATATAATGAACAACTGCCAGCAGGCCTACATTACGCGTAGTGGTGAACACTGGGCATTGCATCTGAGTGCGGCACTACAGCAAAACAACACAACCGTTTTCTGTAGCATCAGAACTTCGAGTGTTAGGTAGATGGAGCAAACTAAGGCCACCAAGGGAGTAGCCTCGCGCAAACGCGGCGACAACTGAGGCGAAACGTACAGTGCCGGCAGGGAAGGAGCAAACCACTCGCGTGACCTTAGGCGAGGTCACGGGATAGTTATTCAGGTTAGCTCACATTTCCACTGTAGCCATATATGATATTAAACAGCAAGGATGCAACGAGTTAGCCATATAATATTAAACAGCAGGGATGCGACGAGTTTTGTTCTTACGTATTTTTCAAATTACACTCAGTGGAGAAATGCTTTGTCAGCGTTCGTAACTCCAGCTGTCGCAACGTCCAAGTGCTGTTTCTGCGAGCAGCGACGAAAACGTGAGGTCAAGCGAGTTTACCTTTCGTTCTGCTTCATGCGCACGCGTAACGGGAGTTATTCGTAAGATCGCCTGCCGCGAATGTACTGACACTTAGATTTGCCGGTGTTTTCAGAAATCGGTGAAGCTCAGCAGCCGCAAATTCAGTTTCGTTTGCACGAGATGAACAGACCAAGGGCATCATTTTAATTTACGAAGAAACGCACCGGCTTTCCATTTTGGTTTTCTTCTGCACGAGACAATGCATTCAACTATTGTACGCATTTCTTGAAGCAAAACGATTTCTATTTTAATAACTGACCAAAAGATATTTCAAATTTCGAGAAATGCACAGCACAAAACAACAGATTGATGAAAACCAACATTTGAGTTAGCAGCACTGGAATTCCTACGACTCTTGGCAGTATGCAAACTGTACGAGTCGCCAGTAGTTTGGTCAGCTGGTAAATGAGGTGCGAGTATAATTTGAAAATTTTAGCATGGCATCAGCAGTTCCGCTTCCGCATGCCCGCTTTTGAAAAACGCCAATACAACTATACCTCGCTTCAAAGGTTCCGTGACATGAACAAGAGATTGTTGTTTAACTAACCACACAATACACAATATCAAGGTAGTAGCAAAAAGTAACGTTTAAAGTAACATCCTGCGACTGCATCTTTTGACTACTCTAGATTCCCATTCCAACCCTAAGCAAATTGCGATTTAGGGGGAGTGATATGCAGATTAAACTCGTAAGTAGCTTCAACAAATTTAATAGCTTCTAGCTACGGGTGACGCGGCTAAAAATCGCCGAGAAATCCAAATATATCTGAGGGATTGCCGAAGCCATAGAGCCCTTTTGAAAACAAAACATTCAAAAGCAGCACAGACAAAGGCCTTTCGAACACAAAAGAAAAACGAACATAAATCACATGACGTTTATCATGAAAGAGCTCCTGTGCGTTTTACAAAAAAATCAATAAGGCAAATTTGCTGATCATTGCAAGAGACATCGGCTCACTCGGAAGGCTGGTGGTGGCTTCGCTTGATCACCGGCGTAATAAAATAAAACTTAGTCAAGATAAGCCAGCAGTCAAAATTGGCCATATTTGGAAAAAGGCAACCATATTCATTTATTGCGTTATCCTTCCCAGACCGTATTTGCACCTATAACGTGACATGTTAATGCATGTGAAGCTAGCGATAGGTTAGTAAACTAATTTTACTTCGTCCCTGACAGGTAAATTGCTAATTTCCGATATTTTGCGAGATAAACAGTGAACTTTCATACAACTGAAACAATTATCAAGTGGAAAGCGAAACAGCCACAATGATTTTATACAAAACAAACTTGGCCTTCAAAATTATGCCGAATATAGCCCATTTATCGAAGCTCAAGCCCAGTAGGGTAACAATACTTAAAAAAAAATTCGAATTACAAACCGCGTTTGTTTCCATTAATATCAGCATGGAACAAACCAAAATCAAAACATCCTCTTTAGTCCAGGTGCTACCTTACATAGGCGCTGACAGTGGAAGGCTACGGGCCTTTAAATCACCCTCAATGCTTGAACTATTTTTTTTCATGAAATTTTCCTGCTAGTGGATCAAATGTAATGCGTCATATTGTTTAATTACCGGAACATCGTACAGGCAAGCGAAAATCATCGAATAACGCTTGCTGCAATAAGAAAACTTGCACGTTCGTGTTCCAATGCTTGTGGGGTGCTCTAGCAAGCATTGTGTTTTCAGAATTACCTAAAGACTAAGAAATTTCACAGGAAAGTACAGCAGAGCTGAGCCACACACAGCAAGGTTCTAACGAATGTCAGCACCATTATTAACGAATGTGGAATTTTCCACAAGCAATCAGCGTGCTTCTCAGGCTAGCGCCCGAATCGACCAATATGCAAATACTGCGAGACGTTTCAAAATACTTTTCGTGGAATGCGTGCTGCACTCAGCAAATGCTTTGTAAGCGTTACGGTCACGACCGCAACTGTTTAAAAACTGGTTCTTTGGCCGCTTGTTTGCATGGGCAGCCCGCCGTTCAAGTCATAGCTGAAGTTTTCGCCTAAGATATCGGACGCCAACATTTAAAAAAATTTAGCCTAAATAAATCACAAAAGCCATGCATTCATCCCGACCGAATGATCCCGGTTGAAATACAGCCAACCAAACCCGCAGCTAGTCAACATTTATGGAGATGGCAGCCTTTGTGAAATTTACCATAATTACCGCTTCTGAAATTTTATAATTACCACCACTGAAAAACACTCTAGATCACCTGTCCGGTCTTCTTCGTCGCTTTGGCCGCCTTTCGCAACCTTTGCAGTTGCCTCCATCAGGCCCGGACACTTTAGTGGCTTCCAAGCCACAGTGCGATTTCCTGTACCAAACTTTCACTTTTTCACCTTCACGTAGACTTCGAAATCCGGGCATTTGAATAGCTGTCTGAAAGCGATGGTACATATCGGAAGTGATGCAAGTGAAGGATTCACTTTTTAAACAAAAACAAGACCTCTTAAACTGAAATGAAGTGGTCTATTCATACTGGACGACATTCTTAAAAAACGAATGTTCTGGAGCCAAGGTTTAAAAGTTGCAGTATCCTCAAAACATGATGATGATGATGCAAGCGATCTTGTGAGGCATTCAAATCACTTCGCAGTTTTTTGACAAGTGAAAGCTGGCGTTTGACTAAGAGAACGTTGTAGGACGGATAAACAAAATTAAAACTTCGTAGCAAGAGGAAAAAAAACTACGCAGAGTAAGGAAAAAAGCAAAAAATAACGTAGTTCAAATGCATTCATGGCCACAAGCTTCGTCTCGAAATACATCTGTACATTTGAAAAGTATGAACCGTTCACGAGGCACAGCTTTCTTGACTCTTTGTACGACCTTCTTTACAATTGGCGCTTTCGTCGAGGTTGACTTTGCCCATCGTTATCAAAACTGTATACACACTTGCACGTACTCGAAGTTTTCGGTCTCTACATTTGGCGTTCGGAACGGTGAGGTCGGAAAAGTTTAAAGTTCAATCTGCAGCATAACACAGTTGTTCGTGATTTGCAGCCACGAGCGACGTTCAGTACTTACGTGATGCACGAACCAGTCGCTCTGGTTCTCTGTATCTGAATTTTCGCTTTGGATGGGTGTGATGAATCCGAATCCTTTGGCAATGTTAAACCATTTGCACGTTCCTGCGAATCAAACAGTACTATCAATGCCACAAACATCTTGGGCGCCCTGGCCGAGGCCGCTCCCGCTACTCTCCAGAACCCTTGGACTGAGAGGCGTTATATTCCAGTAATATATATGCAGCGCATTGTAAATTTCGTAAAAATCGGGATTTCTGCCTCGAATGAACGTCGTCTTTTGCAAACTTTTTAGAAAAACCAAGGCATTGTTTTAAAGCCATGTCACAGCCGCGGCGCCAGTTTGAAAGGGAACGCAACAAAACTGCACATCAGTACATGTGAACCAATACCGGAGAGGTGAATCTGCTAGCGTTGCTGCTGACTCTTGTGAGCGCTAGTCGCCAAGAAGAGGGCAGCGGTTGTTTCGAGCGCCTTTTTGTTACAATTCTCGTCAGAGCGATGTCGCAGGGGTGGAGCTTTGCACGAAACAGTTCCATGGATCGAGTCCGATTGCTCGCTTGTAATCACAATCAGCACAACACAAGTTTTAAGGGCTTCAGGTTGCGTAAAACTGAATGCTCGCTGTCTGTTGGCCTGCTATTCTCACTAGATTTGAGGCAGTACCAAAAACACCACTAGCGTTCAACCATCTCGAAATAAAATTCGCGCACAATGCCAACAACAAGGAGGCTCACCATCTATCACTCTAAGCTCTACATAGAAGTGCCATAATGCTTTATTTAATCAGTTCCACTGTATAGCAATGGTCGTCACAACAAATAAAGCTAGCCCACACGAAGTCGTAACGCTATTCCGCTTGGCTGGGTTGGGTTGGAAATTTTACCTGGAGTTAAAAAAAACACGGTAAATGATAATTGACACACACGCTGAGAGCCTCGCTTTTGAGATGCACAAGGGCATAGTTACTATGATCCTCTCCAACACCGCCAAATTCTTTTCGGATTCACTTGCGAGATACTATAAGCACGAATGGCTGAAAGCAACGCGCATTTTGAGCTCGCGCGGTTCCCTGTCTCGCAGCAAATTTTAACACGCTCCCTTTTTCCAATTTGCTTAACACGCCTAAAGAATCTTAACTTGGTTCTACTCTGCTTGACATTGATTATTGTCATCATTGAGCAAAAAACACGTCTTTCGAAAGTAAAAATATTTTTAACTGTTTTATCATATGCAGCCGTATTCACAATTTATCTGTGACACAGCATTTCAAAATGTCTATAAATTTGCAACAATTAAATTATAACATTTATTTTTTGTTTCATTTATTATGCCAACGTAACTTACCTCTATAAATTTATTTTTGGTTAAATTTTCGCGCAAATGTTAATAATTTGGTTTATTTTTTTTGCGTGAACATGAAGCCAAGTTGTTTAATAGCCCAAATTACGTTGCTGTTGCAAAGAGTTAACCCTTTGAGACCTTGGAAGCAAATTTCGGTTTGACCCGAGCTACAATGCTTTCTGAAAGGATTAACGAAACCCTTCGTCTAAAACATGGGTTCCTAACCTTTCTCTGACCATGTTCCCTTCAGTATTTCGACAGATGAGCATATACTCCTAAAATTTCTTAAGACCAAAAGGCTGAGTAAACTAACAGAAATCCACTGAATTTTTAATAGAGCTTTCAGATTTATGGTTCAAAGTTACTAAAAATAGAATGTTTAAAATGGAACCTGGACCTTAAATGCATCCCTTCAGGTAGGCAAATGTACCCCTAGGATACATGTATGCCAGGAAGGGAACCCTTGGTCTAAAATAATTGTAGCAAGCATCTTTATATATCGGTGACATCACAGGTGGCGGAACCCAGGGGGCCGCATGAACCTAGGACCCACCACTTATTTCTGGGGGGCCTGGCCCCACACTTTTTTGCCTAAATATCGTAATTTTAAGTAACATAATTAGTATTGGGTCCAGTGATAAAGCAAATTGTTTAATGAAAAAAAACGTTGCAAAATTTTGACAGTATTTTCTCGATAATATTTCTAACATTATTTGTAATTTGGCAGGATTTCGTAATTGTTTGGCAGAATACACCGTGCACAGTCTGTCACCCTGCTATGGATTGCTTACTGCAGTGGTGTTGTTGAACAGTGTTGCCAGATGGTGTAATACAGGGGTGGGGAACCTATTTACTATCACGGGCCGCATAAATTGTGGATTATTGCTGGCGGGCCGCAAATGACGCTTTGTTTTATCCTAAAATTCTACCGTTATCTTACCGCGAGGGATATAGGCTTCATATGACATACTATCTTCAGGGGTAGAGGCTTCTGGCTTACTTTCTAAGTACTGCTTATCATGGAACTTCGTTTTGACGTGATCTTGTACTCTAAATTGGGTAACGAAAATTCTGATTCGGGTCATATCAAATGTTCACGCGGGCCGCAGGTTCCCCATCCCTGGTGTAATACAACACAATTTTTCACAAACATGGTGATGGTGTCGTTTTACATGCTTGTGTGCATGGGCGTCAGAAGGAATTTTTCCAGGGGGGGGGCACTATTGGATTTTTCCTAACGTTTTTCTACGGGGGGCCAAAAGTGGTGAAATTTGTTTTTTACCACTCGAAATTAAGAGCCCTATTTGCTGAAATTTTCAAATTCCTGCCCCTCTTCCAACACCCATATGCTTGTGTCTTGTGTGTAGGAAAAGTTCGTGCCACACCATTAAAAATTTGGGGTAATTTCAAGCGTTTTAAAACCATTCCAAATAGTGAAATTTTACTGAATCCTTAGTCGCAAAATGAAATATTTGACAGATCAATTTCAATTGTGTTTTTGTTTTTGTATTGGCAACGCTTAAATAGCTATATTTTTTTCTGTATTGGCAACACAGTTGGCATCCTTGCGGACGACTTGCTAGTTGCTACGTGTGTTTTGTCTTGTCTTCCGGTATCTAACGCAGTTGTAGAATGATATTCAGTCATGATACTTTTGTGTTCAAGATGAAGAACAGTTGTGATTTTGAATGTGTTTAAGACAGGTATCAATGCTGTGTCATTTTTGCCTGTTTTTTAATCTGTGTTCATGGTGTTTTCAACAGCCCAGTGGCTACTCCGGCATACGGGCTCCTCGGGCTTCGCCCGAGTTTTCGATTACGATTTATACCGGAGAACGCAAGTGACCTGAATCACACAATATCGTTACAGGTGACCTGAATCACACAATATCGTTCGCAGCAGGCGTTCTCACCACTTCGTTCGCTCGCGCTTTCGAAGTGGTGAGAACGCCGAGCTGTCCTATGCAGCTAAGATTTTTTAAAACATAATTCATATCGGACTGAATGTTTTTTTGAAGCAATGGATTTGTATAGAACATTGAATTTGAAGTTCAACCCAATGGACAGTTCCCATTTCGAGAGTAATTTCAAACAAACGATAAATTGTCCAACAATTCGGGCTAATATGAATGAGCCTGGTAAGTGGATGACTAACTGGCGTTTCAGTGGCGATTCTAGAATGAAAAAAGTGGGGGGTACTGCGGGGCCGTGGAAAAAGTAGGGGGGCCAACATAAATGTCTCTCTTTCATGGTGATTTTCCATTGTAATGAAGATTGATTTGCTAAACCTATTAAACCCAACATAGGCTTGTGAATATCGTCAGAAACGTCGCCAGAAAGTCTTCAAATCGTTTAAAATTTTGCTGGCTGAAGTTATCTGCTGTATATGTCAATCAAACGAACTTGAACGTGAAATTAAGCAAAAAACTGGGGGCAAGCAGGGGGGCAGTCAAAAATCTGGGAGGAGCCATGGCCCACCCAGACCCCCCCTTAGAACCGCCACTGTGGCGTTATCATTGCTCTGTGACGTACGTTACTCGACAATGGAGAAGTGATCATGAGAGTTTCTCATTTGTTGTTACATAGCATAACATCACAGGGCAACGATAATGCCAGCCAGAATGAAAGCAAATGGAAATTCCAGTGACGCAGGCGTCGAACGGTTTTATTCAGTCATTCAGAATAAACCGTACGATTATACCGAGTGACGCTGATGACCTCAACAATTTCAGGTAGTTCACCGATACGTTTTCATAGTGGTGTAGTTTTGTCTAAAATAGTGTAATTTAGACCTTCATATGGTGTATATGCAATGAAGTCATATTTCAATGCTTGTGACGTCACAGTTGCCAATTCAAACCACAAAACTTGTCTATAGTTTTTCAACGTGCACTTGTGCCCCCCCCAAACTTTGACAAAGGTTCCGCCACCCATGGGTGACATACAATACTGTACAAAGAATTAAAGATAGCACGCAGTGCAAAAAACTAAGGTCTTTACCACCGCTTATCGCATAGGAATCTGTTTGACTATGAAGCCTGCAAATTCTCTTAGCGCAGCTAACAGTAATTGGCGGTACAACGTGAAGTTTTGTATAATGGCAGAGGTTTTGGCCTAACGAAAATTCAGTCAGTTTCTACGAATATTTTTCCGAGTTTAAATTAGAATTCTACCTCCTGCACAATAATGATAAGCAATCCCGTTTCAGCAACACCTCGAATTGTTTTCATGCTCCTTGTCCACCTGTGCGTTATTGACAAGATGGTCAGGTCCAACGTTATCTAAAACATGGATTTGGTCGAAAAATCGTAGGAAACAATGAAGTCAAGCAGTGTCGCAAATACATTATCTTTCGAAAGGTCGCCTCGGCATATTGCGTTCACTCGGGGTTCCTCTTTCTGCCTTTCAACACGGTACAGTTAAATTTTAACTTCCCGCAGTACGAGGCTTACACACGACTCAATTAACGATGAGAGGAAATAAAACACAACGGTGAAATTAAAAGATGAAAGAAAGTTTTAAAGCAGCTGGAGGTTTGAATCCACTTCTGATTTTGCTTCAGCTTTACCAAAGCGATACTTTTAACTGGGGAGTTAATTTTCGGATCGAATCATCTCAGCACTAACAACATTTGAAGGTACTTGGTTGGTACGTGATATTGCATTCAACGTGGGCAGAGTTCGGTACAGACAGACAGCACTGCTAGTCATTGGGGGAAGAGTCAATGTTTTCGGTGTTAACTTAGCTATTTACGGATTTCCCAAACGTCTAAAATAACTTGTGGGAAAAAAGGTAGGTGCCGGTCTTTAATAGCCTTTTTAGAATCTGAATTAGAAAAACACCAGTTTTCGGGCATCACCTGCATGGTACAATCTCTTTGATAGCTGCACATGAACGCAGTATAAGTAAAACAATGTTGTGGTAAAATTAACATTACAAGGCAGTGCTGACCAGGGAACCTGTCCGGCAATATAAAGTTCGCTAATGGCTATCGGGCAATTCATAAACTAATAATTATGACACTGAACAAATTTCAGGCTAGTCTGCTTGCCTGCAAGTCCTTCAACCTGAAGTTTCCTTTACAAAGATTTTTCCATCTGTGATGACGAACCGATGTTGATATAGGTGCTGTTTAGATTTTCTTTCATATATACAGTACAACCATAAAATTCACTTGAAAAACTATTTAGAAATAGGCAAACAAATTTCCTGGGCTTGCAACATCACGATTGGAGGAACGTGCGAAGTGTGACTGTCACTTCGGCCTGCCGCTGTGTTTCAGTTATAGAGGAAAGAGCAACAACAGAGAAACTGGGGCCAAATTCAGCAGTTGACTAAATACAATGACATCACACCTACAAATGGGAGGTAACAACTGCAAATGGGGGAAGTTGCTGTCCAGAGGGCACAATTTGTTTTCACGTGGGGGCTAAGCATGATTGGTTTTCAGCTTCTGAAGGTCGAAACCATTCCAACAAAACAAATGTGTGCATCAATGCAGTTTTACAGCACTCATCGGTGAGATTCGCACATAAATGAAGTTTTCATTTTGAATTTCCAGACTGACATTTCACTGTTCCACAAGAAGCTAAAGTGACGCAGTTGACGGAAGAACTTGCATGCAGAAAATGTACGTGAAGCTCAGTGCTCTCACTTTTAGGGATTTTGTCCCTAGGTTGGAACTTTTGATTTTTTTGGGAATTTTTAGGGCTTTAGGGAGTTCCGTAAAATATGAGAATGTGTGAAATGAACTATTTCAGTTTATTTTGCAAATCATATTTGGTTCTACTGAAAACATTCATCATTGGCACTCCGATTTTATGCTGCACCACCACAGATTTAGGGAGTTTTAGGGATTTTCGGTACTGTTCTAAGGATTTTTGGAGTTGCATTTGTGAGAGCGCTGGTGAAGCTGCGAGACCAGCGCGTACCACGATCAGCGTACGCATTCGAAGAAACGCGACAGGAGGGAGCATGAGCACCAAACCAGCAGCTACCACTGCTTTTGCTCTCAGGAGGCATCAAGTCTAACATTTCCGCCGAAAGTCAAAACAAAGTGGCAGCACAGCCAAACACATTGCTCGATAAATGATATGCACACCACATGCGCTCAATTTTCAAAAGAAAAAGTAAACTGTCGCAGGTTCAGCACGGCTGTTGCAATTTTAATGAGCACGAACATCATGACTTTCCGCTCAGACTGCCTGCACCACATCATTCAAATCAGATTGCTATTAACAGGAATCTTTTTTCTCGACCAAGAAGTCAATGTGTTCCTCAGCTTTCTCGCTTAAGTAATCGATTTAGGTAACATTTGCAAAACAAAGTCAATTCCAACAAAAAGTAAAATCAGCACTTTCCTGATATAGTTTCTGATGGAATGATTACAACTCTCTTGATACGAGTGGAAACAATACTAGGCAACATTTTTCACAGATATTATAAACAGCATTTTGTTAACCAATAGCAGTGGTAAATATTAGAACAACCTTAGTTTCAATGGACTTTCAGCTGCACCATCATCAAATGAATAACGTGAACGCTTCCCGCGAATCCTTTTAAAATTCTGCAGGGAGAAGCAACAATTACGCCCGACAAAACCCAGCCCAAACGTGGTGCCAGTTTGGAAGCAGCCAAGAAAGTGGGGCATAGGTTTCAAAAGTGAGCAGTTTTCCGCAACGTTGTAATGACAGCTATCTCCCAACCTGATCGGCAACAGAATAACGCACTTTCAAGCCAGTCTTCATCTAGAACATTCATTACCACGAAAACCAATTTCAGAAACCGATTGGGAGAGGCTTTCCTTATTTTTGCAGTACGACCAACCTTTTTCTTAAAGAAATATCAAATTTAACGTTTTTATATTTCTTCTGGTGTGCCCATCAGCAAGAAACGAATACCGCAATTACGCTATTTTGTGTAAATTAATTCAATTCTCAAAACTCACGAAAAAGGCTATAATTTAAAGACAAGTCATTTAAACTGAACATTCGATTATCTCATAAAGTTCTGAATTTATATGTATATTTTACGGAAGCATGAATGCCGCATCTGACAAACCATCAAAGAGTAGCAAAAGCTCACGGAGCAGTCTCAAAAAAAGCTTGTAATCATCCAAATACACCGCAGCTTCAGGGCATTACCCGACAACGAAAGACGCAATTAAAATTGTGAGAAGAACAGAAAAAGTGCTTGAATTTGGATTTATAACAATAACCTGCGTTTTGTTGCACGACGCTGGAATGTACGTTAATGTTTGCATTGACTTTGTTTTCTTTTACCTGAGACACATGTGTCGTTGATACCGTAATTTTGCATCTAAAATTGACCAAGCAAAAAAACTTAAAAGCCTTACTGAAAAACAAAAATGCTTTTTTTGGAATGCGATACACTACGCGAGCAATCAAACTCCATTTGCAATGCAGCACGCGCACGCAACAACTGCTCTAACGCATGTAGCGGAGGGTCAACAAGATTTTGTTCTCCAATCAAGCAGTGTTTCCGGCATGCAAGACTTTGCGTTCGGTTTTGCACTGCTTCACTTCAATAGTGATCGGCTTCTGTACAATGCGCTTTTCATGCATTACGCGCAGTGAGTTGAACGATTGGTCAACAAAAGTCTGTACTGACATTTAAGTTACACAACGATTACTTTTTTAGGCAGGTAAGGCAAAATGGAGGTTTTTCTTTTAGGTAAATCGAAAATGCAGAATTTAATAAATCAATGAAATCAGCAACTTTTGTTTCTTTCATACATAACAAGTTAAGCATCGTGCACGAGATCTGCCCTATTAAGCTGTTTACCAGAGGACAGCAGAGGGCGTTGACGGAATTAACTGGTAAATAGTTTCAGTCAGCAACGTGCAAAGCGAGACTAGCCCACCAGGTGAGGAAATTTCCAGTACTCGAATACCCATGCCCGCACTGGTAAGCAACTGTACCCGAAATCGTATGTGTTTTCTCACACATTCTCTCTACGTTTTGCCCCATACAGGTGCCTAAATTTTTCAAGTTTTGAAATTCCTTACTAAATACGAACTTCACGACAAACGATCTTTTTATCCTAGGCTTCGGGAACTCACCAAAAGCCTCTGTGAGTTCTTCAACTTCGCTCCGTGGCAGAGATGTGTTTGCCTGTGGCGGTGTGGTAGAGGGTTTCCGGATTTCGCTTTCAGTGTATTTGATTTCTTTGTTTTCCTGTTCCACGTTTCTTCGCTTTTTGGAGTCAGCACTGGCAGCGCCCTTTTCAATGATAGTTGTTTTCTCGCACAAACTTCCGTGACTGTGCGAAGACGTACTTTCTGCAGAAGGTTCTTGTCCAGTTTTTATGTTTCCTTCTTGTTTGCTCAGTTGCAGTGGACTTGCTGATTTTTGGCAACCAGCAGACTCTACGATGTTTGTTTGTTTTGACGAACTTCCACCATCCACTGCAGAATAAAAGTTTTGACGTTGTTATGAGCACAAAGGAAGTGAAAACAGGCGGGACTGTTTGCAATTAAGATGCTTTGCTGTAAAATCTCAGTAAACTCTCTCGTATTAAGTAACTGGCGCTGCGTGGTATTGATTTTGTATAACAAGACCGAAAGAAACGGATACACACAAGAAAGCGCCTGAGTTTGACCTTAAAAATGAAGTATGCTGCGCATTGACGAGCTGCTGTGCACAATGCCTATTGCAATCTTCTGTTCAGTGGGAAAAACAACAGAACAAAAACAGTATCAGGATTTTTAAAACAACTTGATCCCTGCAACCAACTTGTATTGCCGTCAAGAAACGTATGTCAGATTCTGATGACAACGTAAACCTAGCAGTGCAGCATACCGTCGCTAGGGGGTAATGTGGGGAGATACTCCGCTCTCCCCAATACAAGCTCAAGTCCCCGTTTCACACGACTGTAAGTACAGTTAATATAACGGCAGGTTCATTAGATCCGATTAATTGTTTCGATTCTTGAGACCCAGGCTCACATCGAAAACACCTTTCTGGCTAGCGATGGGGCTGCAGTGCAGTAAACCTCGAAAGAAAATAAACAAAGCCCTAAACTGCAACTACCTTTACCGTGATATTACGAACGTTGAATTCGGGTTTAAGCTATAAAGCTACTTCCACGAAAACAAAATCTATCCCAAGTTGTTTGCTGAAGTGTTACTTCTCGCAAAAATAGCTTCGGGTGAAGCATAGATGTTTACCTTCAGTTGCGAAATAGCAGACGAGGATTATGCAACGAATTTGTCAAACAACCGCGCTTCGTTGCTCCACACTCTATTTTTCGTTTCTCAGTTCTTTTTGTACATAGTCAATTGGCGGGGTGCAGAAAAGGGAAAAGGCTTGTCTTTGAAGACAACACAAATATCTAGTCTAGTGTTCAGCTTGATCTTGAATGTTTATTGTAAAGTGACTCGTAGTTGCTGTCAAGCGGTTTTGAACCGAAATTATAGCCGTTCCTCTAAAGAACAACAATTATATCCATCCTGCTATTTAGCGGAACGCTTCGCACTAGCAATTTCTAAAACAGCAGTTGAACGTTCTCATCACATACTGTGTGCCAGTGTTACGATTAATAATCGCAGTGTCATCCGCAAGTCGTCTGAAGGAAATAACTGATTTCAAGTTCTGTTTCATTATGCTCGGATTTTGTACTTTTTTTGGTGCCGCAAATGATCGGCGGGGCCAATCTCCGTTTGTTTGCACCACGTGGCTACTGAGAGCCATGTGTCTACTTTCATACGAAAATGCTACTACATCTGTGCCAAGTCAATGACAGCACCGCGCGTGAATGCTTTCTTTGCACCCATCAACGCCAAGCACGATGTTGGGAAGGTCGCAACCACTGTTTTTCTAGCATTTGCGACCGTGAATCGAGCCCAACCTAACAGTTTTTGTGGAGTTTGCTCCAAGAATGCGCCACTTGAAGATTGAAACGCAACTGATTTGTTGCANCTTCGAAATAATTGCGCACCAACCTACTGGAGACCATCGAAGACTGCTACAAAAGTCTGAAATANAAAGTGGTTTTTGATTAAACCAGCAGCTGCCTTACAGTCTGTCTAAAAGCTACAGTGAAACAGTAGCGCAGCCAAGAATGTCGTTCAGGAGGGGCCAGTCCATGATGTTGTCAGTCACTGACGTCTTTTTAACAGTTGAAAATTGATACAAATCACCAGTAAAAATCTTAGCGAGTTTGTTTCGGGGGAGCATGGCATTTTCGGCCTCATTCTGGCTGCGCCACTGCCGAAACACCTCAAAGACGAGCATTCATCAAGAATGCCAATCACGTTTTTAAAATTTTCATTGGGGGTTTGTTTTCTTTCTACAATCAAGCTTAAGATTTGAAACTTTAGTAATACGCGTGTACACTAGTCCACAAGCGCATTACAGTGATTTTAATATCTTCGGCGCGACACCCTTTGCAGTTTTCAGTTTTACACCTTTGCGTGTTGAAACAACTGACACGATCGCAACGACAGTAGCTAGTTTGTACCAGCAACGTGCTGCCTGGTTGGCTGCGCCTTTTGTATACCAAAATGGCGGCTTGAATTTGCATCCGCCAGACAGGTACTTCCCAGCTTTCACTCAACACCACATTGTGCTGGACGGCATGACCATCAATGCGTAGGGTGTACTTTCAGGGTGACATTTCGGAGTGGTTCAAACTAGGTTAACAAAAGAAATGCATAGTGATCAATTCAAAGTGTCTTCACAGTAACCGACAATAAGAACAACGGTTAAATGGTTACAGCGAGATATGGAGTCATCATTAGATCGACCATGGTAATCAATCAAGCGCTAGTTCAAAGCACTGGCTTCATTAGCTCTGATGAAAAAGACAAAAACCCTCGTTTGGTGATAACAGCGCTTTCGTAATAAGAAAACAAAGGTAACACTACCAACACCGACATGCAAGGCGAAGCATACACAGAAAAACACACCGATATTCATACGCTGCCCACTCAACGCCCAACAGCACTAAAACAAACAAGTTTTGAACGCTTCTAGTTTTTTCTGCTGCTGGTCATCCACAAGGGTAAATAAAACCTCTTATGCATTTCAACGCGCAATCCGAACAGAGTTGATAACATTGTGAGTGCTTTGAAAGGAAATTCACATAAACAGCTTGTCTCTAGTGGTTCGTCAACACACTTTGTGCGGGCGTCGGCAGAAGACAGGAACGCTGAAGAATGAGGTTTCGGACAAGCTTCGAAATCAAGAAATGCTATATTCGACAAATGGCTTTAAATTGACAACTGGCAGTTCAAATCCAAAGTTCAGTATCCAATCCAAATTTGGCACGACTTGCCAATACAACCAAAGTCATCCTCACTCGTTTGTTCAAACATAGGATTGAAGAAGCCCAACGGTTAAATGTATCGGAAGAAAACATTTTGTCGATCTATCGAGACTTTATACTGTCACACCGCATGCATCTGCACTTTCCTCACCGCGCCTGTATTGACAGCAACAAGCAAACGCCTTTGTTTACAACATCGGAAACGTTCGTTTGAGTTGCTCATCCACATTTAAAATTTTTCTGGAAGCTTGCTCTTCTTAGTGCTGACCAAGTCTGCTTATTTTGAAAAATATCAGCTACACCAAGCGCAAAATTTTGAAATGGATGCTTGGATGGCAGGGTGGTACGGCGAGCAGGTGAACATGTAGGCCTACAATGAGCATAAAACAACGAACGTTGCCTGGCACTGGACACGTCTTGAACACACTACAGTCCATACAATATTAGCAATTAACGTTTATCTGGAAAAGCCGACCAATGCCTACTAGTCATCCTGGTGCGTGCAGTAACGACTATCGAAATAACTCCATGAATTTAACGTATTTTCATAAAAAGCCGAAAGACCTCGTGCGCTTTGTGCACTTTTCGTACAGAAAAGTTCTCGAAATCCGGAAAGTGTTTCGTACTTTACCTGAACCTGGTAAATTTAAATCAGTTGTAATAAAAAATGCAGCAGTCCATAACTTTGCATTATCACAAAGCGAGATATCTTGAGACATTACAGTAAGTGGTTTCTGATGTGTTGAGCCACTGGTTTCCGCAACGCAGGTCACGTATTTGAAGTATGTTACATTGCTACGAAACGCGCAAAAATACCGTAGCTGGAGGACAGACGCCAACTCTCACTGTCCGACAGAGGCAGTCATTAAAAACATTTTCCAAAATGAACGAGAATGAATTTCGAGAACTCGATACAAGATCGCAAGCGTCAGTGAACAAGGTCAGCAACAAAATCATACAACTACTTTCCCATTGACGGCTTATTGAACGGTAGCATTGTATGCCATAATGCAATATTGACGCCGTTCAGCTTTTTGTTTACCAGTTGCGCGAATCGTATATCAGAATAAGGGGAATTGCAAAAAATGAGAAGCATTGGCATTTCGCTGCATGCATTTTATTCACCAAAAGCACCGCGCGACAGTGGGATGGTAAAAACAAATCGCTTAAAGTTGCAAGAATATGTGATTCAGAAATGCTTCTCTCAAGGTGTTGAACTACAGAAAAAAAAACGGAAAGCTGGACTGTTCCACCTTTCACCCCTCAAAAAATTATTATGTTCAAAACATATTGCCTTTTGGCGGAGAGCCAGATCATTCGATATCTCATTCAAGCCACCCCGCATAGTAAACTCGTTTTGACACTTCCCGGTATTGTGAACACGAAGGTCACAATACAATCTTACATTATATTTCCGAAAGATTACTTTCTGGAATGATCTATTGAGGAACAGCAAACTTGGACGTCTTACTTAGCTCTGTTATAAACATCCGCAGAATTTCAACAACAGTTCGTAAGTTCTGAAAGCTGAAACCATGTCTATTACAACACTGCGTCCGTTAAAGACCTACTCATTGCTGAGATTTGCACAGCCCTGACCAGGGGCGCAACCAGCTCTACATTTCGGGGGAAATATGACGTCATCGTGCTTATTCAACCGTGGTACAAATTTTTCGCAAACGTCACAGATAAAGTTCTCTTCGCAACATTTCCGAAAATCAGAACTTTTCA